>Ga0156288_111_pt1 | contig 200686 bp, 199 predicted proteins | sample RifCSPlowO2_12_FD_107937 | JGI IMG/M metagenome (GOLD analysis project Ga0156288, IMG submission 107937) | Gammaproteobacteria bacterium RIFCSPLOWO2_12_FULL_42_18 | reverse complement strand
CGGCTCAGATTTTTTTTATTATCGCTTGCTGTCGCGCATGCTTCTTTGTGTATTCATACGCACTTGCTCCGCTATCGCTTCGCGCGTGCTTCTTTGCTTAATTTATACGCGCGGCTCTTTGCTTATATATAACCACGTTTGCACAATGGTATCTGGATTCAACGAAATACTGTCGATTCCTTGTTGTACCAGCCACTTTGCAAAATCAGGATGATCGGATGGGCCCTGTCCGCAAATGCCGACATATTTTTTTTGTTTTTTACACGCGGAAATTGCCATCGAAAGTAAGGCCTTTACCGCATCATTTCGTTCATCAAAATTCTCAGCAATGATGGACGAATCGCGATCTAAGCCCAGCGTTAATTGCGTCATATCATTTGAGCCAATCGAAAATCCATCAAAATATTCGAGAAATTGATCGGCAAGCAACGCATTCGATGGAATTTCACACATCATAATTAATTTTAAATCATTTTTGCCACGCACTAATTGATTTTCAGATAATGCTTGAATCACGCCACGCGCTTCAATCACCGTTCGCACAAACGGAATCATCACTTGCAAATTCGTCAATCCCATTGTGTTGCGCACTTTTTTCACCGCCGCGCATTCCAAGTCAAAACAATCTCGAAATTGCGCCGATACATATCGCGATGCACCGCGAAAACCAAGCATGGGATTTTCTTCGTGTGGCTCAAACACATCGCCACCCAATAAATTCGCATACTCATTCGATTTAAAATCGGATAAACGCACAATCACAGGCTTGGGATAAAAAGCTGCAGCCAATGTGGCCATTCCTTCTGATAATTTTTCAATATAAAAATCCTTGGGAGATGCGTATGCCGCAGTTACTGTTTTTATTTTTTGTTGCAGTTCAATATTTACTTTTTCAGGATACAGCAATGCTTTGGGATGAAAACCAATGTAGCTATTAATAATAAATTCGAGTCGCGCCAAACCAATTCCCGCATTGGGCAGCTGAGCTAATGAAAAAGCATGGTCAGGATTAGCCACATTCATTGCGATTTTAACGAGAATTTCCGGCATTTTGTCAACATTAGTTTTTTCAATTTCAAAAGCAATTTTTTCAGGATATACATAACCGGTATCGCCTTCTGCACACGAAACCGTAATCAATTGCCCATCCCGAATGACACTCGTTGCATCACCGCAACCCACCACTGCAGGAATACCCATTTCACGCGCAATAATTGCTGCATGGCACGTTCGCCCACCACGGTTGGTAACAATCGCTGAAGCAGTTTTCATTAACGGTTCCCAATCCGGATCCGTCATATCCGCCACCAAGACATCGCCGGGTTGCACAGTATTCATTTGATCTAATGATCGCAGCACACGCGCTTTTCCCACGCCAATTTTTTGCCCGACACTGCGACCCGTCACGATGGGTTTTTGATTGTGTTTTCCAAGCGCGTAACGTTCTGTCACTGCCGATTTTTTTCGGCTAGTCACGGTCTCTGGGCGCGCCTGCAAAATATAAAGTGTTTGATTCACACCATCGAGCCCCCACTCAATATCCATGGGCCGTTGATAATGCTGTTCAATCAATAACGCGTAACGCGCTAATGTTAAAATTTGATCGTCAGTTAATGAGAAACGCTGTTGATCTGGTAATGCAACATCGACTTTTTCAACGCTTTTTCCAGCACTTTTATCGTTGGTCAAAATCATTTTTTGTTTTTTATCACCCAATGTTTTGCGAATAATTGGGCGTTTCCCTAAAGCCAATGTCGATTTATGTACGTAAAATTCATCGGGATTCACAGCGCCCTGCACCACCATTTCACCTAGACCATAGGCTGAATTGATTAAAACAACTTGATCAAAACCGGATTCTGTATCTACGGTAAACATGACACCACTCGCACCCATATCACTTCGCACCATGCGTTGAATGCCAGCAGATAATAAAACGTGCGCGTGATCAAATTTTTGATGCACGCGATAAGTGATGGCGCGATTGGTGTAAAGCGATGCGAACACTTTTCGTATCGCTAATAAAACATTTTCAATGCCGCAAATATTGAGAAAAGTTTCTTGCTGTCCCGCAAACGAAGCATTCGGCAAATCTTCAGCGGTTGCAGAAGAACGCACTGCGACAACCGCATCTTGACCGTTTTCTTTCATTGTTTGATACGCATCACGCACCGCTTTTTCAAATGCCGGCTCAAAAGGTGTTTCTAAAATCCAGGCACGAATGTTTTCACCCGCTTTGCTCAATGCATCCAAATTTTCCACGTTCAGTGAATGCAAAGTATCTTGAATGCGCTTTGCCAAATTATTGTGCGATAAAAATTGTCGATACGCTTCTGCGGTTGTTGCAAAACCGTCTGGAACGCACACACCCAGCGCAGACAAATGCGAAATCATCTCGCCCAATGAAGCATTTTTTCCACCCACCATGGGCACGTCGTTCATGCCAACGTTTTTAAGCGCTATCACGTATTGCATATTTTCTCCAATTGTTTCTCCAATTGTTGTTCTTATGGTATCAAATCACGTAAAATATGCCACGTTACATTTTTGCATCATGGAGCATAAGGATGCGCACATTGCGTCAAGTACAACAATTCTGGAGACCTATGGCTGTCGATCTTTCACATAAATTGGTGGTGGCTATTTCATCTCGCGCATTATTCAATTTGGAAGAAAGCAATCGTGTTTACGAAACTGAGGGCGTGGAAGGATATGCTCGCCATCAAGTTGAGCGTGAAAACGAAGCACTGCCGCCCGGTGTTGCATTTCCGATTGTAAAAAAATTATTGGATTTAAATCAGCATGGCGATTTCGTTGAAGTAATTTTGCTTTCGCGCAACAGTGCCGACACTGGCCTTCGTATTTTTAATAGCATCACGCATCATCAATTACCCATTACGCGCGCAGCATTTACTTGCGGAAAAAGCCCTTATCGTTACGCATCTGCTTTTGGATGCCATTTGTTTTTATCTTTAAATTCAGTTGATGTAACGGAAGCGATTAACGCAAACTGCGCTGCAGCCACTTTATTACCCGCGCAACAGAATAATCAAACATTAGATCAGCTGCACATTGTATTTGATGGCGACGCCGTATTATTTTCCAATGAATCCGAAAAAATTTTTCAAGAACAAGGCATTCATGCGTTTACTGCGCACGAAAAAAATAATGCGAAAAATATTCTGCTCCCTGGGCCATTGAAAGGGTTTTTAGAAGCATTAAATCGATTACAACAACAATTTCCCAGTAAGGAATGCCCGATACGCACAGCACTCATGACCGCACGGCAATCTCCTGCGCATGAGCGCGTGATTCGCACATTGCGCGAGTGGAATATTCGTATCGATGAATCATTATTTTTGGGTGGATTGCCGAAAGGAGAATTTTTAAAAGCGTTTGGCGCAAATATATTTTTTGATGATGGGTTATCGAACTGCGAATCAGCATTAGAGCATCAAATAACTACGGGACATGTGCCGAATCGTTAACGTTTAACAATAAAATACCCCACCCACACCACCACAAATAAAATTAAACTGCTGTAAGTGAGTGTTAGCTGTGACCATTCGATATTATGGTGCGTAAAAAGCGCTGTATCTTGCCCAAACAACACGGTTAAACACAACACCAACGCAAAGATAATTCCATACGGAAATAACGGGCTGCGATACGGCAATTCAGACAATGCACGACCTTCTCGTTTAAATTCTCTGCGAAAAAATAAGTGTGTTACCGCAATTCCAATCCACGCAATAAAACCCGACAATGCAGACGCTGCAATTAAAATCGTATACAAAAATGTATTACCCCAACGCGACGCCAAAAAAGCACATGAACCAACCAGCAATGTTAATAACAACGCGTAAATCGGAACGCCATTTTTGGAAGTTTTAGCAAAAATAGAAAAAATCCCACCGGTCGTTTTTCCCAATTGATACAATGTGCGGCTGGATGCATACGTTCCAGAATTGGCCGCAGAAATAACAGCACTTAAAATCACAAAATTAATAATGCCTGCAGCCGCGGGGATATGCGCCATGTTCATTACCATTGTAAATGGACTGAATGCGACTTCATTTTCACTCGCACCGACTAAATGCGGATTAGATGCAGGAATCAACGCGCCAATCACAAAAATAGTCAGCACATAAAATAATAATATGCGCCAAAAAATAAGTCGCGCCGCTTTAGGAATATCGTGCGCTGGATTCTGGCTTTCGCCCGCTGCAACGCCAATTAATTCGCATCCCTGAAACGAAAATCCAGCCACCAACATCACATTAAACACCAGCAGCCAACCGTGCGTACCAAACAAATTGAGATGATGCGCATCAGAAAAAATGGGTTGCGCAGCATGCGAATGAAATAATCCCAATAACATTGAAAAACCAATCGCAATAAAAATAATAATCATGGCGACTTTAATTAACGCAAGCCAATATTCTGTTTCACCGAATCCACGCACTGAAAATAAATTCAATCCCATAATCAACACGAGCATAATTAATCCCACCAGCCCAGTTGAAATATGCGGAAACCAATATTCTAAAATGATCGTACCAGCGCTCACTTCAGCGGCCAAAGTAATTGCCCAGTTAAACCAATAATTCACCGACATCGCAAATCCAAACGAAGGACTCACATAATCCGTTGCGTGCTGACAAAATGATCCCGCAACCGGTTTGTATGCACTCATTTCTGCAAGACTCACCATCAAAAAATAAACCATGATGCCAATGATCAAATAACCGAGCAGCGCTCCCCATAAACCTGCGGAATGAATTGCAGCGCCGCTCGCTAAAAATAATCCGGTGCCGATGGATCCGCCGATCGCAATCATGCTTAATTGCCGGCTATTTAATTTTCTTTGTAAGCTCACGTGTTCACCTGACTGGCTAACATTTCCGCATGCGCGCGTGCCTCGGTTGCATCGTCACACTCTACCATCACTCGAATACAGGATTCCGTTCCTGAGGGGCGCAACAATACGCGCCCCGCCTCACCCAATTTTTCTTCCAACGTTTTTGCGGCTTTTTGCAATGCGTGCATCATGGAAAATTGTGACACATCTTTGACGGGCACATTAATTAATACTTGCGGGCGTTTTTGCATGCTATTTTTTAATTGCTGCAAGGATTTTTTTTCTCTCTGCATGATTTGCAAAATTTGCAAACCCGTTAACACGCCGTCACCTGTCGTCGCATAATCTAAATTCACAATATGCCCCGATGATTCTCCGCCCAAACGCCAGTTATTTTCTTGCAATTTGGATAACACGTAACGATCGCCCACTGCAACGCGCTCAAACTGCATACCGCGTGACTGTATCGCTTTTTCCAATCCTAAATTACTCATCAATGTACCCACCACAGCGGCATGTTCACTGTGCATCGCTAAAATACATAAAATTTCATCGCCATCAACCAATTCACCGCAATGATCAATCATGATTAATCGGTCACCGTCACCATCCAATGCCAAACCACAATCTGCTTTTTCTTGCAATACTTTTTGTCGCAATGCAGTTGTATCTGTCGCACCGCATCGTTCATTAATATTCACACCGTTGGGTGTTACATGAATATCAATCACCTCAGCGTGAAACGCACGAAAAACGGTTGGTGCTACAAAAGACGAAGCTCCGTTGGCACAATCCAACACAATTTTCATCCGCTCAAGCGACAAGCGTTCAAATAATTTTTTACAATGCGCGACATATTGCGCTTCAGCATCCGACAAAAAAGACAAACGCCCAATGCGCTTTGCGATTTCGCAACGCGTCATGTCCATTATTTTTTTTTCAACCCGTAATTCCCATTCATCAGATAATTTCAAACCATCTTGACCAATTAATTTCACTCCATTATCTTCATACGTATTGTGAGATGCGCTAATCACAATGCCAGCGTTTGCTCTCAGCTGCTGCGTGAAAAAAGCCACTACCGGTGTTGGCAACACACCGAGCGCAATCACATTTGCGCCCGCGGATAACAATCCCGCTTGCAACGCCGATTGTAGTAACTCGCCCGATTCGCGCGTATCGCGCCCAATCAAAACCGTTGGCGCAGACATCGACTCTGATAATATCAATCCAACTGCATAACCCAATTTCAATAAAAATTCGGGACAAATGGTGTCGCTTCCCATGCGCGCACGCACGCCGTCCGTACCAAAATAACGTTTTGTTTGCATCGTTCCATGAATCCTGTGATTTAAAGAGGAGATGGTACAAGAGTTTGACTGATTTTTATAGTCGAAACCGCGAGCAAGCGATTATTCACTCGCCATCGCTTCCGTTTGCGTTCCAGAGATCAGTGGTTTTCCCGTCGATTTCGAATCGGCGTCGGTCGACTCAGGTTTGCGAGATGCCTCATCCCAACCGTCAGGCGGCGTGGGTGCTTTTCCTTGCATGATTTCTTTGATTTGTGAATCATCTAGCGTTTCATATTTGATAAGCGCTTCTGCCATCGTGTGCAATTGATCATTGTGTTCTGTTAATACGGATTTTGCAGTTGCGTACGCTGTGTCAATAATTTTTCGTATTTCAAGATCAATTTTCATGTTCGTTTCATCAGATGCTTCGCTGCGCTGTGTCATTGTGCGGCCTAAAAAAACTTCGCCTTCTTCTGCGCCATAAGTAATTGGGCCCATCGCATCGGACAAACCCCATTTAGTGACCATGTTGCGTGCAATTTCAGTTGCTTTTTCAATATCGTTTGAAGCGCCGGTCGTTACCGCATCAGAACCAAAAATTAATTCTTCCGCCACGCGTCCACCAAACAATGCGGCTAATTGGCATTTCAAACGAGATTTGGAATAGCTGTAACGATCTGCTTCGGGTAAAAACATGGTAACGCCGAGTGCTCGCCCACGCGGAATAATCGTGACTTTATAAACGGGGTCATGTTCTTTCATGTATAAGCCCACAACTGCGTGTCCCGCCTCATGAAATGCCGTTAATTTTTTCTCAGTATCGCTCATCACCATAGAACGACGCTCTGCGCCCATGATAATTTTGTCTTTGGCTTTTTCAAAATCGGTCATTTGCACTTGTTTTTTATCTTCACGCGCCGCAAAAAGCGCTGCTTCATTCACTAAATTTGCCAAATCAGCGCCCGAAAAACCAGGTGTGCCACGCGCAATTAATGTCGCATTTGCATCATTCGCTGCCGGTACTTTTTGCATGTGCACTTTCAAAATCGCTTCGCGACCTTTGATGTCTGGCAGCGGCACCACCACTTGTCGATCAAAACGACCGGGGCGCAACAATGCGGGATCCAACACGTCGGGGCGATTGGTGGACGCCATCACAATCACACCTTCTTTGCCTTCAAATCCATCCATTTCAACAAGCAATTGATTGAGTGTTTGTTCGCGCTCATCATGACCGCCGCCCAATCCTGCGCCGCGATGACGACCCACAGCATCAATTTCGTCGATAAAAATAATACACGGCGCATGTTTTTTCGCTTGATCAAACATATCGCGTACACGCGACGCACCAACACCTACAAACATTTCCACAAAATCAGAACCAGAAATCGTGAAAAATGGCACTTTCGCTTCACCGGCCACTGCTTTTGCTAGCAATGTTTTGCCGGTTCCTGGTGGGCCCATCAATAAAACGCCGCACGGCATTTTTCCACCTAATTTTTGAAACTTCGCGGGATCTTTTAAAAATTCAACCATTTCTTCTAATTCGTGTTTCGCTTCATCAATTCCTGCGACGTCTTTAAATGTAACACGCACTTGATCCATGCCAAGCAAACGCGCTTTACTGCGACCAAATGACATGGGGCCACCTTTGCCACCACCTTGCATTTGACGCATGAAAAAAATCCACACACCAATCAATAATAAAAATGGCGCCCAACTAATGAGGATTTGCATGAGCAAACTGCGTTCTTTTGGCGGCTCACCACGCACATTCACTTTTTGCTTCACAAGATCGTTCAGCAAGTTTTGATCGGGCATGGGCAGGTAGGTTGTAAAATGTTTACCATCTTTGGTATTGCCGGAAATAATGTCGTTTTGAATAATCACGTTGGAAATATCGCCACTTTTCACGGCTTGTAAAAATTCAGAATAAGTGTACTGCGACACCTGTGGTTCGTGTGGACCAAAATTACTGAAAACGGTAACAAGCACCACCGCGATGATCAGCCACAAAAACATATTTTTTAACATGGTATTCAAAACATTGCCTCATCAAACAACATCACAACCATTATAACCGGGATGGAAATCAAGCGCCAACACATAAACTTCCGCGGACTCTGCTCGCGAAGCCTCTGGTTTACGGTATTTCACCACTTTAAAGTGTAATTTAAGCGTCTTCACAAATATCTCTAATCCCGCACCGTGAAACGCTTTAAACAAAAACGTGCCTTTGGGTTTCAGCACTTGGTTCGCACAGTCTAACGCCAATTCCAGTAAATGAATACTACGAGGCATGTCAATACTTTTTTGCCCAGTCAAATTAGGCGCCATATCTGAAATCAATACATCCGCTCTTTGATCGTGAAGTGCTGCTGTCAATTTTTGTAACGTCGCATCGTCATTGAAATCACCTTGGATAAAAATATCGGTAGTGATTTCAAGCGGTAGCAAATCAACTGCAATAATTTTTCCATGATCACCCACGAATTTTTTTGCCACTTGTGACCAACCGCCTGGTGCAGCACCTAAATCAATCACCGTCATGCCTGATTTGAATAAACGATCTTTTTCTTGCAGTAATAATAATTTATACGCTGCACGCGAAACATATCCTTCGCGTTGTGCTTTTTTCACAAACGGATCACTAACGTGTCTTTCAATCCACGATTTTTTTTTCACAACAGCCCTAATTCTAATTTCGCCATATCAGACATTTTGCTGCGATCCCACGGTGGATCGAGTACAATTTCGATATTTGCCGAAGCAACTTCTGGAATCGCCAAAATTTTTTGTTTCGCATCATGCGCAATCACAGGACCCATGCCGCAACCCGGCGCCGTTAATGTCATTTGAATGTTAATGCAATATTTCTTTTTATCTTTTTCGTCGGGTTGAATGTCGCAGTGATACACCAAACCCAAATCAACAATATTCACGGGAATTTCAGGATCGTAAACTGATTGCAATTGCAACCATACTTTGTCTTTGATGCTCGTATTTTTGGGTAATTGTGTTAGCGGGTTGCTGGGAATTTTTCCCAATACATCCGCATCTTTTCCATCAATGCGCGCCAAATTACCATAAACAGAAACGGTGTAACTATTTCCCAGTGATTGCGTGATCGCAACTTCCGTGCCAACGTGCAGCATAATGCGTGCACCCGACGGCACGAGTAATGCGGGACAGTCGCGGGAGAGGATGATGATTTTTTTTGTATTGTCATTCATATGTTACGCACTTGCTCCGTAAATAAAAATGATTTGCTTCGCAAATCTCGCTCGCTAACGCGCGCGGCTCCTTGTTAATTTATGCGCGTGCTTCTGATGTTATTTAATGTTAAAACTCTCACCGCAGCCGCATAAACTGTCGGCATTCGGATTATTAAAAATCAATTGTGACAAACCCATTGCTTTTTTAACATAATCAATTTCAGTGCCTTGAATTTTTGCAACGCAATCAGGATCAATAAATATTTTGATATCTGAAATAATGATTTCAATATCGTTTTCTTTTTTTGATTCAACAATGTCAGGCATATACATGTATCCCGAACAACCGGTTTTTTTGACAGACAAACGAAAATTCGCGTTGTTATTTTTGCACAGGCTTTTGATGTGTTGGATGGCAGATTCTGTCATGGTAATAATCATGGTAACAACCCGCTTGCTTGCGCGCACGGTTCTTCTTTTATTATAGCCATTAACGCATGCCACGCCAACGTGGCGCACTTCACCCGCATGGGAAATGCATTCACACTTTTAAACACCAGTAATTTTTTTAACAGAGTTTCATCATATGATTCTCCCATTAACATCTGATGAAATTGCAAAAATATTTCTTTAATCTCAGCAAACGATTTTTTTTTCAAATAATCCGTCATCAAAGACGCCGAAGCCACAGAAATAGCACAACCTGAACCTTCAAAACTCGCATTTTCAATGACACCATTTTCTGTTTTTAAAAATAACATCAGGCGATCGCCGCACAATGGATTCACGCCTTCTTTTTGCACCGTTGCATCTTGTAATTGAAAAAAATTCCGCGGATGCCGGCTGTGATCGATAATTAATTCTTGATACAACTCGTTTAAATTGGACATGCGAAAATCTCACTGACTTTTTGCAACCCTAACATCAACTGATCTAAATCCGATGCTAAATTATAAATTCCAACAGACAGTCGGCACAGCGCGGGTACATTTAAATAGTGCATCAGCGGCATCGCACAATGATGCCCTGCGCGAATAGCAATGTGCGATTGATCTAAAATCGTTGCCACGTCATGCGCGTGCACATCCGAAAACAAAAATGCCAACACGCTCGATTTATTTTTTAAATCACTCATGATTTTAATGTCGGAAATTGAAGACAATATTTGAGCTGCCTTTGTCATTAACGCTACTTCATGTGATTGAATCGCATCAAATCCTAAACCCAAAATAAAATCAATTGCAGCACCGAAACCAATGACGCCAGCAATATTGGGTGTGCCCGCTTCAAATTTATTCGGTAGCGATGCAAACGTAGTTTTTTCGAAAGTAACAGCAGCAATCATGTCACCGCCCGTTTGATACGGAACCATTTTTTCTAAATACGATTCTTTGGCATACAACACGCCAACACCGGTTGGCCCATACATTTTATGCGCTGAAAATACGTAAAAATCGCAATCGAGTGCTTGCACATCTACTGCTCTATGTGCAATCGCTTGCGCGCCATCTAACAAAACAGGAACGTGATGCGCATGCGCGATTTCAATTATTTTTTCAACAGGATTAATGATACCGAGCGCATTGGAAATATGCGTCATGGCAACCAATTTTGTTTTTGGTGTCAACGCTTGTTGAAATTTTTCTAAATCTAATTCTGTATTATTCAATAGGGGAATCACTTTTAATCGCGCACCAGTTTTTTCGCATGCCATCTGCCAAGGAACAATATTAGAGTGATGCTCCATCACCGATAAAATAATTTCATCATCCGGTTTTAAATTTTGCAATGCAAAACTGTGCGCCACTAAATTAATAGATTCTGTGGTGCCGCGCGTAAAAATGATTTCATACGCGTGTTTTGCATGAATGAAATGCGCCACTTTTTCGCGCACATGATCATATTGCGTTGTTGCACGTTCGCTCAATGCATAAACACCGCGATGAATGTTGGCATTGTCTTCACGATAAAATTGCATTTCAGCATCAATCACGCATTGTGGTTTTTGCGTGGTCGCAGCGCTGTCCAAATAAACGAGTGATTTGTTTTTCTCGGATTGAAATAGTGGAAATAATGGTTTACAAGTTATCATTAGTCACACTCTCACTCTCACTCTCACTCACACTCACTTCGCTTAAAAACGCCTGAATCAACAACGCGCGCGCTTCATTTTCTTCAACACCACGCGAACGCAAATAAAATAATGCATCCACATCTAAAAATCCGACCGTCGCGCCATGCGCACATTGCACATCATCCGCGTCAATCTCCAAAATGGGTTTGGTATTGACAGATGATTCATCGGATAATAATAAATTGTGATTGTATAATGTTGCATTGGTTTTTTGCGCCTCTTTATGTACTTTAATTTTTCCATAAAATAGTGCGCGCGCTTGATCATTCACCGCACTCTTAAACAATTGCGTGCTCTGACAATGCGATGCCTGATGCTCAATCACCGTACGAAAATCTAATTGCTGTTGACCTGTGCCTTCATACCCTCCCAGCAAATGAAATGTCGCGCGCGGTTCTTGCAGCTCACAATGAATAAATTGTTTGACAGAAATACCAGCGCGGTTCATTAAAAAAATGCGACATTCGCTATTCTTTTTTTGTATCACGTGCGTCATCAAATCAAGCGTTGATTGATCGTGATCATCTTGATAAATATAATGCGACAATTGCGCATTTTCGTGTAATTTCAAAATGGTTTTCAAATGCGTCACGCGATGATCGCGACTTAATTTTTCAATGATCACCGCTTGCGCGTTTTGATGCAAGTCGATGCAAATGCCTTCTTCATATGGCACAAGACTGATGTTAGATGACAATGGATCCGATAACGCTGCATCAAATCGCCCGTCAATCAATACCAATCGATGTGCTTTTACTGCGCTCATAATGTTGCATACCCGCTTTCTTCAATTTCCAGCGCCAATTGCTTTCCACCCGATTTCACAATTCTTCCATTTGATAAGATGTGCACAAAATCAGGCTCCACGTAATTGAGTAAGCGTTGATAGTGAGTAATGACTAAAATCGCGCGCTTGGAATTTCTGATTTGATTAATACCGCGCGCCACAATTTGCAGCGCATCGACATCCAATCCGGAATCCGTTTCATCCAAAATCGCTAATTTCGGCTGCAATAATAACATTTGTAAAATTTCATTTCGTTTTTTTTCGCCACCTGAAAAACCGCTATTCACAAAACGCGATAAAAATTTTTCGTCCATGCCAACTTGTTTTAAATGTGATTTTAATAATTCCATAAATTCAAACGCATCGAGTGACGACTCACCGCGCGCTTTTCGAATGGCGTTAAGCGCGGTTTTTAAAAAATAAGTGTTGTTCACGCCGGGAATTTCGACAGGATATTGCATTGCTAAAAACACACCAGCAACAGCGCGCTCTTCAGGTGCTAAAATCAATAAATTTTTATTTTCAAATAACACGCTGCCTTCGGTAACAACATACTCATCACGTCCGGCCAACACATGAGACAACGTCGTTTTTCCAGAGCCATTGGGGCCCATGATAGCGTGCACTTCGCCAGGATTAATTTGCAGATTAACACCGCGCAAAATTTCTGCGTTGTTGACTGTGGCATGAAGATTTTCAATGGTTAACATATTTTTCCTGGATCCCGCGATCAAGTCGCGGGATGACGATTCACCCAACACTACCCTCTAAACTCACCGCCAATAATTTTTGCGCTTCGACCGCAAATTCCATTGGTAATTCTTGAAAAACGGTTTTACAAAATCCATTGACGATCATGGAAACCGCATCTTCTTCGCAAATTCCGCGTGATTGACAATAAAAAAGTTGATCATCGTTGATGGTGGATGTGCTTGCTTCGTGTTCCGCGCGCGCTGATTTATTTTTTACATCGATCGTTGGAAAAGTGTGCGCACCACACTGATCACCAATCAATAATGAATCACATTGTGTATAATTTCTCGCGTGATGCGCGGTGGGCGACATGCGCACCAAACCACGATAACTGTTTTGCCCATGCCCCGTTGAAATTCCTTTAGAAATAATGGTGCTTTTGGTATTTTTTCCCAAGTGAATCATCTTGGTTCCAGTATCGGCTTGCTGATAATGATTGGTTAATGCCACCGAATAAAATTCGCCAACAGAATAATTACCGCGCAACACCACGCTCGGATATTTCCATGTAATCGCGGAACCGGTTTCAATTTGTGTCCACGAAATTTTAGCGTGATCGCCTGCGCACAAACCGCGCTTGGTAACAAAATTATAAATTCCGCCTTTGCCATTTTCATCACCGGGATACCAATTTTGCACTGTCGAATATTTAATGTTTGCGTTTTTGTGTGCAACTAATTCTACTACCGCTGCGTGCAATTGATTTTCATCGCGCTGCGGCGCCGTGCATCCTTCCAGATAACTCACATGACTGTCTTCATCAGCAATAATTAAAGTTCGTTCAAATTGACCTGTGTTGGCCGCATTAATGCGAAAATAGGTCGACAATTCCATGGGGCAGCGCACACCTTTTGGCACATACACAAATGAACCATCCGTAAACACAGCGGAATTTAACGCAGCAAAAAAATTATCACGATACGGCACGACTGTTCCCAAATATTCTTCAATGAGTGCGGGATATTTTTGTACGGCTTCAGAAAAAGAACAGAAAATTACACCTGCTTCGTGCAATTTTTCTTTGAAAGTTGTCGCAACCGAAACGCTATCAAACACAGCGTCCACGGCAACACCTGCCAACTGCGCGCGTTCATGCAGCGGAATGCCTAATTTTTCATACGTAGCTAATAATTTCGGATCAACTTCCGCTAAACTTTTTGGCGCATTTTTTTTAGATTTAGGCGCGGAATAATAACTGATGGCTTGAAAATCAATCGGCGCAATTTTTAAATTCGCCCACGTCGGCATTGTCATCGTGAGCCAATGTTGATACGCCTTCAATCGCCATTGCAATAAAAACTCTGGTTCATTTTTTTTAAGGGAAATGCTGCGAATCACTACTTCATTCAAACCCGGCGGCACGGTTTCCATTTCAATATCCGTCACAAAACCGTGTTCGTAATTTTTTTGAATCGCTTGCTGTATCGTTTGATTACTCATAACCTAAGTTGCTCGCGCATTTCCTGAATTGAAATATGATGTAATACTGAAAACACTTGTTGATTAATCCACTGCCAATTACGTTTTTGCGTACATACCTTTTCTTGCGCGCAATGATACACGGGTTTGCAACATTCAGTAATGGCAGGACGTCCGTCGATAGCGCTAATTAATTCCGCGACACTGATGACCGAAACCGGTCTTGCCAGCTGATACCCACCTTGCGATCCTTGCACAGATATCACCAACCGCTCATTCACCAATTTCTTTAAAATTTTACTGACTGTCGGCGCTGGAATGAGCGTAATTCTCGCGATTTTTGCAACACTCGCGCAGCTATCCTGCGCGGATAAAGCGAGCACAATAGAGACAGCGTAATCGGCTAGTTTACTAATTTTCAACATAGGCGATATGGTACCAGATCTGTACTATATGACAACCGCAGAAAACTCGCTAGAATACAAAGATGCATAAGAATCTAAAAAAGAAGTTTCGCGGAAAGCGAAACCCTCATTACGCGATGGGGGATTCTCAAGGGGGAGAATCGCGATTCTCCCCCTTGAGTGCAAGCGCGAATTCACTTCGCGCGCAGCATCAATTACGGGAAGGAGTGCGCACGAAGTGCGAAACTCCTGTCAAAGAAAAAACGATACTGTTCGTTTCGCTCATTAACGCCAGCGTGAATGCCCTCTTGGCTATCGTCAAAATTATCGCGGGTTATGTTGGATTTTCCCATGCATTAATTGCCGACGGTATTCATTCTTTTTCAGATATCGTGACTGATGTTTTGGTTTTTTTTGCAGCACGCGCCAGCATACAACATCCTGATCGCGAACATCCGTACGGCCATCAACGCATCGAAACGATCGGCACACTCGTGATCGCACTTATTTTGGTAGCGGTATCCATCTCGATTGTGACTGATGCGATACAGCATCTTTTATCCCGCGTTTTTGAAATCCCCACTATCCCCGTCATCATCGTTGCAGTAGTTTCTATCTTTGCAAACGAAGCACTTTTTCATTACTCCAAACATCAAGGAAAAAAAATCAATTCGAATTTATTGATCAGTAATGCGTGGCATAAACGCAGCGACGTGTTTGTGTCCATCATCGTATTATTCAGCGTGATTGGCAGTCGATTGGGTTTAACGTGGCTTGATTCTGCAGGTGCTATCGTTATTGCTCTTCTCATTGTAAAAATTGGAATACAAATGATTTGGCACTCTGTGCAAGAATTAATTGACCGCGGCGTGGATGAAAAAACCTTGTCAAAAATTGTGGCGATTGTGAAAAGTAATCCTGGCGTTCGATCCATTCATCAGTTGCGCACCCGCTTGCATGCCAATTCTATTTTTGTAGATTTACATATCATTGTTGATCCTTTCATCAGTGTTTCCGAGGGGCATCACATCGGCGAAGAAGTGCATGTTGCGTTACTCAAAAAAATAAAAAATATTTTTGATGTCACGGTGCACATTGATTCGGAAAATGACGAAGATTCTCGTCCCTCACTGCATTTACCCAATCGAGACATCATCAAACAGCAATTAAAATTATGCTGGGAAAATTTGCCCGGATTTCACCAAATTGAAAAAATGACGCTGCATTATTTATCCGGAAAATTATATGTGGATATTGTATTACCCGTAGATTTTTTAACACATGGAAAAGAAGCCGATTTGCTGGCACAATATCAAGCAGCTGCTCAATCAATTGCCGTCATTGAGCGCATCACCATACAGTACACTGCGACATCATGACAACCACTTATTTATTTTACGACATTGAAACCACTGGATTAAATAAATGTTTTGATCAAGTGCTGCAATTTGCCGCAATTCGCACCGACACACAATTCAATGAATTGGAGCGCCATGAAATTCAGGTGAAATTAAATAATGATGTGGTTCCCTCACCTACTGCCGTCAAAATCCATCACATCGGCCCAGATCAATTTCAGCAAGGTTTGAATGAATTGGAAGCAATGCAAAAAATTCACGCGCTTTTAAATGTGCCGGGGACACGCAGCGTGGGTTACAATTCACTCGGTTTTGACGATGAATTTTTGCGTTTTTCTTTTTACCGCAATTTATTATCGCCGTACACGCATCAATACGCCAATCAGTGCGGGCGTTTCGATATATACCCCATTACAGTTTTATATTATTTATTTAAAAATGAAATACTCACTTGGCCCGATCAAAATTTAAAATTAGAAAATATTAACGCGTGTAATCAATTGGCTGATGGTGCTTCGCACAATGCAATGGTGGATGTCGAAGCGACCTTAGCGCTCGCTAAAAAATTATCACAAGATAAAACCATCTGGGATTTTGTGCTGCCTTATTTTCAAAAAACAACGGACGCTGATCGCGTGGCAAGCTGCGACACACAAACCACCATTCAACATAAAAATTATAAAATTGGCGTGATGGTGGATGGGAAATTTGGAAATGAAATGCAATACCTGATTCCGGTCATTGAACTTGGATCACATTTTCATTACAAAAACCAAACAATGTGGTTACGATTAGATACTGAAAATTTGCGTCAAACCAAATCGGATACAATTTTAGAAACAACCTGGGCCATTAGAAAGCGATTGAGCGAATCACCACTTTTCTTACCCATGAAATCTCGCTACATTGCACGCATCAGCGAACAGCGTCAAACAATCATGGCGGATAATTTAAAATGGCTTGAAAATAATCCGGCGCTATTTCATACGATTTCGCAATATCATCTGAATTACAAATACCCTGAGGTCCTTGATTGTGATCCCGATGCAGCATTATATCTTTTGGATTTTCCAACTGTGAGAGAAGAAAATCAATTTCGCGCATTTCATGCGGCAGCACCTGAAAAAAAAGAAGCAATCGCGCTTCAATTTCCAAATCCTATTCGTCGCACACAAGCGCTGCGCATCATGGGCAGGCATTTTTTTGATGTGCTATCGGAAGAAGGACAGGCGCAATATCATAAATATTTGAGTGAAGCAGTTGCTGGGAGTGGTTGCATTGTTGATTTTCGCGGCGAAAAAAAGCTCACCGTGGATGCAGCACTGCTAGAACTTGAAGATGTTGGAACTGAATTAGTGGATCTTAGAGCCTGTTTAAAATCTCCTGGCTCGCTGCAAATGACGCTATTCGGTGTAAATAAATAAAAATTTTCGGTCAAGATTAAAGAATATTGACCTTAAATTTTTATTTATTTCCACTCAAATATCATCATTTTCGCTTGAGCCCGGAGATCTTAAACAGGCTCTTAAAAATGCGCTGCTTACCTTGAAATCAAGTAACAGCTCAACCCCGCGTCATTATTATTTTTAGATCCAATCTAACCCATACGCGTTTTGGTGAGTCGATCCTTTTCCCACGCTTCAAAACCGCCCGCTAAGCTATGCACTTTTTGAAACCCTTGATCCACCAAATGTTGCGCGACAGATTGACTGCTGATGCCGCGATAACAATATACGACAATGCACGATGACTTGGGTGTTTTCTCGCAAAATTTCTGCAACTCCGTGACGCTCAAATGCAGGGCATTCGGAATATGTGCGCGTATGTAGCTGTCTTTGTCACGCACATCCACAATCACCGTCGTATTTTCTACTAACAATGATTCTGCATCTTGCAACGCGATTTGTTCATACATATTTTCACCTCATTAAATAAGTTAACCACAAATCTGTTAAAATTTCTTGTGTTTTGTTTTGATTGAGCCGCTCATGAATGTGGTGAATATCAACAATATTCATCGGCTGATGTTGCCAAGAACACGCATACACTGCTTTTGTTCTTTTTCCAGTGACAGGATCAATCTGCCATTGCAAACATTGCGCGCAGACACCCTTCAACATGCATTGCATAGGACCATACACCGATGCAATCCACGCGGCATTGTCCGCATATTTATTTTTTAACAGCGTATTTTTTGCAGTTTGTATTGTTTGCAATAATTCTGAAGAGCCAATCACATGAAATTGCGAAACGTTTTTTAATTCAGGATGCTGAGAAATAAATTGAATGCAGTGATCCAACTGTTCAGAAAAATAAAAATCATCGGTTAATTTCAAAATACGTTCTTTGGCGAACAATTGTTTTTCCGAAAGATTCAACACAAAAATAATCTCACATCCTATTTTTTTCATCGCGAGTGCGACAGACAGAAAATACGGAATTGCCAATGCATCTCCGATCATTGCTATTTTTTCGGGCTGGTGTGGAATTTTAGTTTTTGCACCCGTTGGGCCCATTAATGCAATGGGTTCATTGGGCTGAAATGTTGAAACTAATCGTGTGCTAGCACCTGTCTCTGCAATAAAAAAAGAGAGTTGATCGGGAAAATCCGAATTCGGCACACCCAGCGCTGCAATGGATTCTGTTTGCAAACGCGTATCTCCCAACATAGATGCATGCGTTTCATAATTTTGCAAACGATAAAATTGGCCAGGATGAAATTGTTTTGCTGCGATCGGCGCGCGCACAGTGATTTCAATCAAGTGATCCAAATGCCGTTTCACTGAAACTACTGACGATTGAAATAAATGATCTATGTTTTTTCTAAACGTGTCATATGTTGTTGCATTTTTTTTAGATTGCTGCAACGCATCCATGATTTTTGGATAGCTGCGCTTGGCAGATGCAATCGCTTTCACTACACTGCCATGAAATAGCGGATGCGTGTCGCCGATAAAACTCACAAAGTGCGCGTCATTTTGATAACTCGTGAAAATTCCAAAAGGAGATGATTTCACATTGCCCTGTATTTCCAATGGATTTAATGCGCCATTTTTTTCTTCATAACTTTGATACGTGTCTTTCTTTTTTTCAAATGTGCCGCGATGCTCAAATTCATACGCAATATTGGGCTTAGCACCCGTCGCCACAAAAATAGATTTCGCGGGCATTATTTGCAGTTCATCACTCACAATCCAATTACCGATTTCATCTTGCACGCGCGCACGAAACGTCGTCGCACTCGCATGTCCATGCGAATCTAATACAACGGAAACAGGCTCTAAGCCTTGCGCATAATAAATTCCTTCTTCCAACGCTTTCACTAATTCTTCATGATTGCGCTGGTACGCAGGCGATTCGGTAATGCTTTTGCGATACGCAATCGTCACCCCGCCCCACGCTCGAATCAACGCATTTAATTTTGGCGATCGATTTTCTTTTTTTGCCAATTCACGTTCATTCAAAATACATTCTGCGTGCAATAAATATTCATCTAAAATTTCTAATGACTGCGCATCAAACTGTGCGCGTAAAATTTCCTCATCCGATTGTGATTTTAAAATATGATAACGCTGATGCATTTTTTCAACTTGCGTAATGTAGTACGCTTGAACTTCGGTTGCGGTATCAACACCTGTTAATCCGCCACCGATCACCACCGCCGGCAATCGCACTTCCAAATTCGCTAAACTCGATTTTTTAACAGCGCCGGTTAATTGCAGCGCCATTAAAAAATCGTTGGCTTGACGCATGCCGGGTGACAAACTGTTTTCAACGGGTAATTCACGCGGTAATCCAGCGCCCACCGCAATCGCCATGTGATTAAATCCCAACACCCACGCATTTTCTACAGTAATCGTGCCGCCAAATCGCGCATTACCAAACACCTGAAAATATTTTCTTCTCACCAAACTCAAATAAATTAATTTTAAAAAGTTTTTATCCCAGCGCACCGTGATGCCATATTCCGCAACACCACCAAAACCTGACGTCACCCGCTCATCTAATGGCTCAACCAGCGCATCAAAATCACGAATGGGTTTTTCTAATAATGCAGTGGGCAACGGCTCTATTTTTAAACCATCAAATCCCACCACCGCACAACCTTCCATCAGCAAATGATGCGCTAAGGTAAAACCGGCGGGCCCCATGCCCATCACCAGCACATTTTTTCCATTATATTCTTTCGGCAAAAATTGTGTTTGACGCAGCGGATTCCAGCGAATGAGCAAATCATAAATTTCAACACCAAATGGCAAATGCAACACATCTGTCAGCACACGCGTTTCAATTTGCGGAATATTGACGGGATCTTGTTTCTGATAAATACACGCTTTCATACAATCATTGCAGATACGATGCCCTGTTGCAGCACACATGGGATTATCGATCGTCACAATCGCAAGCGCTGCAATGCCAAAACCTTGTTTTTTGACGACATGCATTTCAGAAATTTTTTCTTCGAGTGGGCAGCCTGTTAGTAAATCCCCTGCGGGATTTATTTTCAGACCCAATTCCGGATTATTTTTTTTCACCGGAAAACCTTTGGAGCAAAAATCGCCGCTATTATCATGACAATAAACACAGTAATGCACTTCATCCAACACTTCTCGAAGCGACATGCGCAAATCAGTTAACTGAAATCCTTCGCGATCGCGTTGCATTGCTGGCGGTGCTTCAAAACGGCCGAAGGGATCGTTCGGCACAGGCGTCATCGGCACCAAATTTTCATAATTTTTTTTATGGGGTAAATGTAAGCTCGCCCAGCTTTTCGTGAGCACTCTACCTTCTGCGGTTGTTAATGCAAACACACACCACTGAATTAATTGTTCAATCTCGTCGCGATATTTTTCTCTATCTGATAAATACTGCGCACCCAATTTGGCGACACTCAATTCAAGATCTTGTTTGTGATTTAGGTGATAATTCTTTAATTCTTGCAGTAACCACGGCGTTTCATTTTTCTCACACGATGCAATGCGTTTTGCTTTTTGCAAATAAAAACTTTTGAACTGAAAAATGGGATCGTTTTCTTTCGTTTCTGCAATTAATTTTTTAACGTCATTTTCAATTTTAAAAAACTGCACAATAAAATTTTCTAATAACGGCGCCGTCGCTACTATCCATTCACTCACCGCCTCAGGTTCTGTAATTTCCAAGCGACGGTACGCGGATAATTGCGCTCCAAGCAAAGAATCTTTTGATGACAAATAAGCTTGAAATTCCTGATCCAGAGCTTCCAAGCCAGACTGCGAAGATAGAGTGTGAAAATTAAACGAGACCATGTTAATCTTGATCCATCACTGACTTGACAGGCATTTTAACAGATGAAGCGCATAGATAAACACTTTATCAGCGAAATTGATCAAAAACTGAAAGAGTTTGATCAAACTCACCCCGCTTCGCCATCGCAACAGGCGGAACGCGACAAATATCGTCGCATTTACACACTGCGTGATACGCCAACAGATGCGACGACAGAAGAAAACAATCTATGGCGTTAACAGCTTCTCCCGCTTTCATAAAGAATTTTCATCTTTGGGTGATATTGAATGATAATTTGACTCGAAAATGCTCATTGACTAACGTGTCAACTCCGCTTTTCTCACCAAATTATCATTCAATCTCACCTCAAATCTGAAAATTTAAGTTAATCAACCTTCAAGGCGGGAACTACTGTGGCGTTAATTTTGTGATAGCGGTTTTGCCTAATCTGCTACATTTTGCAATAAATTAGTTAGTTCACCGCTTTCATACATCTCACTCACAATATCACAGCCGCCAATAAATTCGTTGCGGATGTACAACTGCGGAATGGTAGGCCAGTTACTAAAATCTTTGATGCCTTGCCTTATTTCTGGATCTGCCAATACATTGACCGCGACAAAATTCGCATTGCACGTTTTCAAAATTTGCGCGACCTTGCCTGAAAATCCGCATTGCGGAAAATCCTTGGTGCCTTTCATAAACAACACCACTTCATTTTCTTCTATCGTTTTTTTGATTTGTTCTAATGCACTCATGAAATCACCTCGCCGTAAAAAATTGCGCTTATCGTAGCAAAAAATTAACATTTGCGCTAACTTATATGAAAATTTGGAGGGAAAAACAATGACATTTGTGGTAGTTGATAACTGTATTCGATGCAAATACACCGACTGCGTGGAAGTCTGCCCGGTGGACTGTTTTCGCGAAGGACCAAATATGCTGGTCATTGATCCGGATGAATGCATAGACTGCAATTTGTGCGTCCCTGAATGCCCTGTCGATGCTATTTTGGCCGAAGATGATCTACCCGAAGATAAAAAACAATTTTTGCCGCTGAACAAAGAACTCGCCAAAAAATGGCCCATGATCACGGCAATGAAACCTGCGCCCGCAGATGCAGACACATGGAAAGGCGTTTCAGATAAGTTAAAGTATCTCGAAAAGTAGATATTATAACTGATTGATATTCCGTTATTTTAATACACTAACGCTTAACGCAATATTAACTGCGTTAGCGCGCTTGCAATTGTAACGCCCCTATTGTACATTCGCTTTGCAGTACGGATTTGCAATGGCAACAGGAGTTTGTATTTCGATGAATACGGGATATAAATCATGTTAAAGATGTCAACCGTTGAAGCCAGAGAAAACTTCTCTGAAATGATCAACAAAGCTGCTTATGGTAACCAACGCGTGGTTTTAACACGTCGCGGCAAACCATTGGTCGCTGTAGTTTCTTTGCAAGACTTGGAATCGGCTGGTAAAGACGCTGATTCTAACGGTCAAGTGTAATCAAGATCGAATCGTGCATGAGAGAAGCTGTTTTCTTTTGCTTCATGCACGATGTTTTTGATATGCTTGCCTCCATGAAAAAATATTTTCTCTTGATCATTATTTTCTTCATACACACGAGCTTCGCAACTTCAGTGATTGGCTCTGTCAACAGTTTTCAACCCATCGCAAAAATTATTACCGCAGCAAAACATCCGCATCATTTATTATTGGTTCTCGATGACGACGACACGCTAACGATGATGCCCTGTTCATCTCAACCCCATTGTCAATATCTTGGTTCAGCGGAATGGTTTAACTGGCAAAGCGCTTTGCCCGCAAACAACCCCAACCGCGTTTCACCTTCGTTTGCAAAAGTGATCGCGATTGCAGATTATTTAATTGATGCAAGCAATATGCCGCTTGCAGAATCCGATATTCCTGCGGTATTAAAATTAGCTCATGATCGTGGCGTGTCTGTTTTGGTGGAAACCGCGCGCGGCTACAATTTAATCCCTGCAACCGAGCAACAGTTTTCTAATGATCATATTTTATCGTTGATCGAAGCAAGTGCGATTCTATCTAAAACCGGGCATATCAGTTTTGCCGGCGATTATTTTCCGAAAAAAGAATTGGGATTAACGACTCATCGCGCGATTGCATATGAAAACGGGGTGTTATACGTTGCCGGGCAAAACAAAGGCATTATGCTCAAAGAATTTTTGGAAAAAACAGGGAAATCGTCGCAATTCACGCACATTGTTTTTCTAGATGACACCTATCAAAACATAGTGGATGTGGCAGCAGCGTATCAGCAAATGCCGAATGTAGACGTCGATAGTTTACACGACCTGCATTTACAAGAACACAAATCACAATTTATGCATTCGAAAAAATTACAACACATTGCAAGCACAGAATGGAAACATCTCGCTGCCGCTGACAAAGCAAATTTACCTGGATTTGCCTACTAATGAATGCGAGACGCCAAACCTTTGCTATTATTTCTCACCCTGACGCGGGTAAAACCACAATGACCGAACAATTATTATTGTTCGGCGGCGCCATTCAAATGGCGGGGACGATTAAAAGCAAAAAATCATCGCGACACGCCACATCCGATTGGATGGAATTGGAAAAGCAGCGTGGCATTTCCGTGACAACGTCTGTCATGCAATTTATTTACCGTGATCATGTGATTAATTTATTGGACACGCCAGGCCACGCCGATTTTACCGAAGATACCTATCGCACACTCACTGCAGTCGACTCTGCTTTAATGGTGATTGATGCGGCCAAGGGCGTTGAACCACGCACCATTAAATTAATGGAAGTATGTCGCATGCGTCATACACCCATCATGACGTTTATCAACAAAATGGATCGCGATACGCGAGATCCGCTAGATTTACTGAATGAGATTGAACGCATCTTAAATATTCGCTGTGCGCCCATCACGTGGCCGATCGGCATGGGAAAATATTTTAAAGGAATTTATCATTTAACACGTGATGAAATTATTGTGTACGATGCAACGAAAAAAAAAGACATTCATGATGTGACGGTAATTCAAGGATTGGGAAATTTGGCATTTAATGCATTAGTTGGCGAGCAAGACGCAAAGCAATTTCGCGATGAAATTGCTTTGCTAAAAGGTGCTAACGACACATTCTCGAAGGAACGTTATTTGAAAGGCGAATTAACGCCCGTATTTTTTGGTTCAGCGATCAACGCGTTTGGTATTCGTGAATTCATGGATGATTTTATTCAATACGCACCCACCCCGCTCTCACGCGAAACACGTCAGCGTGTTGTAACTCCCGATGAAAAAAAATTCACAGGATTTGTTTTTAAAATTCAAGCCAACATGGATCCGCAACATCGCGATCGTATCGCTTTTTTACGTGTAACTTCCGGCGAATTTACGCCCGGCATCAAACTCTATCAAGTCAGAACCAACAAAACCGTGCAAATTAATCAAGCAGTCACTTTTATGGCGGGCAATCGTGAACATACTGAAATTGCTTTGCCCGGGGATATTATTGGATTACACAATCACGGCACCATACAAATTGGCGATACGTTCACGCAAGGCGAAGCATTGCAATTCACGGGAATTCCCAATTTTGCACCAGAATTATTTCGCTTGGTGCGATTGAAAGATCCGCTGAAACAAAAAGCGTTATTAAAAGGATTAATGCAATTATCCGAAGAAGGTGCCACACAAATTTTTCGCCCCATCCAAGGAAACGATATTATTTTAGGTGCGGTCGGCACATTACAATTTGATGTCGTTGCTTTTAGGTTGCTCAATGAATACAGCGTACAATCGGCATATGAAACTGTCGACACCATCACCGCGCGTTGGATTCAGTGTGACGATAAAAATAAATTAGAGGATTTTAAGCAAGAATGCGCGAGATATTTGGCATTGGATAATGCCAATTTGCTCACGTATTTAGCGCCATCGCGCGTGAATCTTGATCTCACTATGGAGCGCTGGCCTGAAATTCGGTTTCGCGATACGCGAGAGATTGCGATGTGACAACCACCTGCTTACATTTACTCCCCGAGAACCCCGCTGATATCCAACAAGCGGTGCAATTGTTTTCAGTGATACTGGACACTTTATCAGAAAGCCAAATCGCCTTCTTTCAACATCAGCAATTTCATTTGTTTCGCAAAACGCCGATACAATTATTATTGTCCGAGATGCGTTATTCAAAACAAAAACCAGAGATTCAGCATTATTTAACTTACTTGCAAGAAAAAAAGAATGCGTTACAAAAAATAAAATTGACAACGCAGAGATCCATAACTCTGCAACAATTTTTTGAGAAAAATGAATTACTATTTCCGATCAGTGCTATCGATCAATATATTTTTATCAATTATTTTTTAAATAATAAAACGGAATTTCAAATACTGTCAGATTATTATCAAAAAAACGACGATGTGTTTTGCAATACAGCAATTCAAAAAATCGCATCCGAAATTGCCGATTTTAGAAAATCGGAAAGTGTGTTACAACAAGCAAAAAAACAAGCAGAATTAGCCAATCGCGCAAAATCCGAATTCTTGGAAAACATGCGTCACGATATTCGCACACCGCTCACCGGCATGATTGGTTTTGCACAACTCATCCAGCAAGAAGCAGTGAGTCCAAAAACAAAAATGTACGCGGATAATTTGGTTGCTGCCACCAAAGCATTTTTAGATTTTCAAAACGATATTCTGGATATGATAAAAAGCATGGACGACACATCCAGTAATGAAATTTTTTATTTAAAAGAATTGATTCTGCGCGTGATTGATTTGATTCGCCCCAAAGCGATTTTAAAAAAATTAGAAATAGAATTTTTTTATGATCCTCAATTGCCTAGTGTTGTGTGCGGTGGGAAAAAAAGATTGTTTCGCATTTTATTAGAATTAATCACCAATGCATTAAAATTTACGGCACAGGGGAAAATATCGGTTGGTGCTTATTTTGAAAGGCCGTGGCATCAAGACATCGCGGTCAGATTTGAAATTCGTGACACTGGCATCGGTATTCCTGAAGATAAAAAAGAAGATGTGTTTGTGCGCTTTCGTCGTTTATCCCCTTCTTCCGATGGAATTTATGAGGGGGTTGGTTTGGGCTTGACGTTAGTCAAAAAATTCGTCAAAGATTTGCAAGGAAAAATTTTTCTACAAAGCAATTTAGATCAAGGTACAACTTTTTATTGTTACATTCCATTTAAACCCGTAACAGAAACACAGCTACCACTTGAAGAAAAAAACAATGTTGTGCCTGTAATCATCAAACAAGCGCATGTGCTGCTAGTGGAAGATCATGCGATGACCGCAACGGTCACCAAACTATTATTACAAGAATTGGGTTGTGTTGTTGAAATTGCTAAAGATGCAAAAGCAGCATTACGTTTGGTTGATTCACATTACCATGATTTAGTACTGATGGATTTAGGTTTGCCCGATGCCAATGGATTAGACTTGGCTAAAAAAATTAAAAAAATTCACGCGACCATGAGTATTGTCGGATTAACTGCGCATGTTGAGCAGCGCGATCAACTATTAAAAGATCAAACGGTGCTAGATGATTTGTTGCAAAAGCCTATGTTAAAATCAACTGCTATTGCGTTAATTGAGCGTATCATGATGCAAAAACCAATTATCGATTTATCGCTGGGTGCTCAAAAAATTAATCAAAATGAAGAAGCCGCTAAATCCATGTTGGCGCTGCTCGTGAAACATTTGGATGAAGATGAATTGCAAATTCAAGAAGCGCATCGCAAAAAAAATTGGGGACAGTTGCGCGCCTTGATGCACAAAATGCTGGGCGGGCTTGCGTATTGCGGCGCGCCGCGTTTAGAAAATGCATGTAAAAAATTGTATTTTCATTTGAAACGCAACGAAGTAACGCAGGTTCCAAATCAAATCGAGCAAGTGTTACAAGAAATAGTTCAATTAAAAAAAGCGTTTGTCTATGCACCATAATAGATGCGTGATTTATAACGATCAAGGTGCTTCTCTTTTGTGCGTCAATGCACTCGTTGCGTTATTGAAAAAAGAATATGACGTAGTGTTGGTTGATGGCGATCAATTAAAGAAATCTGAAATGCTGCAAGACACACAATTATTTGTCATGCCCGGTGGACGCAGTTTGCCATTTTATGAAGCGCTCGGTGATCGCGGTAATCAAAACATAATTGATTTTGTTCACCGCGGTGGGACGTACTGGGGAATTTGCGCAGGCGCTTATTATGCGTGCGCACATACTGATTTTGCACTGGGTTTGCCGTTAGAATTGCGTTTACAAGGACCGCTCAATTTTTTTCAAGGACGTGCCATTGGCCCTGTTTTTTTACCAAATGAATTTCAATATGATTCGGATGGCGGAAAATGTGACGTTGAGATTATTTGGGAAGATGGAAAAAAAGAATGGGTTTATTTTCAAGGCGGTTGTTATTTTTCAGGGGATTTTTCGCGTGATATAAAAATTTTGGCACGTTATGAAAAAAATCTGCAGCCTGCTATCATTGCGTGCACAGTTGAAAAAGGATTGGTGATTTTATCTGGTGTTCACACCGAAATGAACAACGCTAGTCTCGGGCGAATCATCTGCGGTAATAGCAGCAACGCCAACAGCGTTAACCCAACCAGAACGCGGCTTTAACCTAGCAATATCGGGTTTTAATTTTACTTCCCAAAGCACTTGCGCCAAACAAGTGAGCATAATCCAAGATCCGCCGATGGCTTTTAAAACACGTTCATCTGTAATACAAAACGATGCCCCCACCGCATAAGATCCCCAAATAACAATATTGGGTATATGCTCTTTGCGAAACATTTCTTTTTGTGCTGCAAAAAAAGCGGCGTTCAGATGCGTTCGAATATGCGACGCCACGCTTTGTTCACTTGTCAGATTTTTATCATCATTAATACTGGGATTTTCGTCGGTGATTTGAAACGTATCGCTGCGATTATTTTCCAACGCTTCTTTCAATTCAGTGTAAAAATAATAATTTTTGTACGCGAGAAAAACATTCAGGAAAAGGGAAAATGAAAATAAAGCGAATGTTAAATATTCACGATACTCTTTCATTTGATCGCTGGCACATAAAAAACGAAGAGAAGCCCAAATCAAATCTCGCAACAGTGGTGCCCAATTTTTTTGAGCTTGATCGCGAAATCGATCGGATTTACTCATGTTTTTTTCTGTATCGCGAATATTTCCATAACCAATTGTATATCGCATTATCTCCATCGAGATTTTCAATACTTTTGCTGCAGCAAAAGCACCCGCGAGCAAATACAGCGGGGTATCCGCGCGTTCTAATTTGACATGTAGATTGCGCGCAGAAGGTGCGACCATCATAATTGAATCAAGCGCGTGAATCACACGGGCGGATGTGCGGCGCATTTGAAATAACCATAATTCCGTAGTCCTGATTGCTGATGGCTGCTCCAGTGGAGTGGCTCGAATTTCAAATGAGCCCATTGATTTTTCTGTGATTATTTTAGAAGATAAATATGTTATTTTTTTATCACTATAAGTGCTTCGCGTATGCGCAATGATCGTTAATATATTAATCAGTGATTCGATTCTCAGATAAACATCCGCTTGTGCCATTTGCTGAAAATCATCATAGCGAATCATCGCGCAGAGAATTTTTTCAATTGATGCATGATGTTGATACGCCCAATGCAATTGATCGACTAAGGGCGATTCATTGGATACACCATCACTGCCCAGCAATTCAAAAAGCCAAAGAGGAACGCAAATGTTGATCGTTGTATCACGCATAACGGTAGAGACAATTCCCTAGAACATTGTTAAGATGGCACAAATCATACTCTTTGAATATTAAAATAATCTGAAAGTATCGCATGAACGCGCCTCAATCTTATGAAGAGCGTCTGAAGCGTAAAATTACGCAGCTGCGCTGGCATCAATTGCACTTAGACCCGTGGTTATTGCTGGGTCTTTTGGCATTATCCACATTGGGATTGTTTATTTTATACAGCGCAAGCAACGCGACTGAAACGATTGCGGTGCAACAAGGTATACGTTTAGGTCTGTCACTGGCGCTTATGTTTGTGTTTGCGCAAATTCCGCCATCTTTTTATAAACGATGGGCGCCCTGGCTGTTTCTGATTGGCTTTGCGCTGTTACTGGCTGTGTTAGTGATTGGAAAAGTGGAAATGGGTGGGCGCCGTTGGCTTTCGCTCGGTTTATTTCGTTTTCAGCCATCAGAAATGATGATGATTGTAATGCCCATGATGCTGTCGTGGTATTTGTGCGAGAAACCCCTACCCCCGGATTTTTTTACGTTGGGCATTGCCGCCCTATTAATATTATTGCCTACACTGTTGGTCGCAAAAGAACCGGATCTGGGGACAGCACTGCTGATTGCCGCCTCGGGTTTTTTTGTGCTGTTGTTGGCGGGTATTCGATGGCGAATCTTGGGCGCCTTGATCGGTATTATCATCGCTTGCTCGCCCGTCATTTGGCATTTTATGCATGCCTATCAAAAAAATCGCGTGTTAGTTTTTTTAAATCCAGAACGAGATCCACTGGGTAATGGTTATCATATTATTCAATCCAAAATTGCAATTGGTTCTGGTGGATGGCTTGGAAAAGGATGGATGCAGGGCACGCAATCTCATCTCTCATTCTTGCCCGCGCACACGACTGATTTTATTTTTGCCGTTGCCGGCGAAGAGTTTGGTTTGATTGGCTGCCTGGGTATCCTAATTTTGTTTTTTCTAATTTTTGCGCGTTGTCTATATATTAGTTTGCATGCACAAGACAATTTTACCCGTCTATTATCTGGAAGCTTGGCGCTGGTTTTTATTATTTCTGCGTTTATTAATATGGGCATGGTAGTTGGAATTTTGCCCGTGGTCGGCGTGCCCCTGCCGCTCATTAGTTACGGCGGAAGTGCGATGATTGCGCTCATGATTAATTTTGGTGTTATGATGTCTGTACAAACTCATCGGCGTCTTTGGTCTAGCTAAACAAACAAGGATGGATTATGCGTTATCTTGTCTGGGCATTGTTGTTTTGTTTTTCCACTGTCATGGCCGCAACACCACAACAAGCTGAAAAAACATTTATTCAAACAATTTCCAAAAAAGATCACTTCAATCAACAGCAATTGATGCAATTGTTTAGCCGATTACATAAAGACCCGGCAGTTATTCATGCGATGACCACTCCTTCTGAAAAAAAATCGTGGATATTTTATCGCAATTTTTTTATCACGCAAGATCGCGTGACGCTCGGTGCTGACTACTTAAAAAAACACCACGCGATGTTGCTATCTATGCAAAAAAAATATGGTATTCCTGCAAGCATTATCACCGCTATTATCGGCGTCGAAACTAAATATGGAACAGTGCTTGGAAAATATCGGGTATTGCCAACGTTGTATACACTCGCATTTTATTATCCCCCACGCGAGAAATTTTTTACCAAGGAATTGGAAGAATATTTAATTCTAGCGCGCGCCAATCATTTGGCGATTGCAACGTTAAAAGGCTCATACGCCGGCGCGCTCGGTATTCCGCAATTTATGCCAAGCAGTTATCGTTATTACGCAAGACCTGCACACACAGAAAAATACATTGATTTATTTCGCAATCACAACGACGCGATCGTCAGCATTGCCAATTATTTTCATCGCATGCATTGGGCGTCGAATCAGCCGATTGCGCGCAAATTACGATCATCGCATTCTCCATTGCATCATGGCGAAGAACGCATCGCGTTTACTTTTCCGGATTATCGCCAATACTGGGCGCTGGAACATAACTTCCAAGTCATTATGAGTTACAATCACAATCTCGTTTATGCAATGGTGGTATATCAGTTAAGTCAAGCGATTGAACATCAATATGCAAAAAATAATAAAGCAAAAATACATTCCAAAGCAGCGTAACGCGGACAATCATTACCAAACCGCGTTATGCTCTGCACAAGAAAATGCATATGAAAAAGCGTTGACTGCTATCGAACAAGCAATACAAGAAGAGCCTTATCAGGCATTGTATTACAACACGCAAGGCAATATTTTAAAAAAACTAAATTTGTGCGAACGCGCTGAAAGTGCTTACAAAAAAGCGATTCGCATGAATCGCGATTATGCAATTGCGTATAACAATCTGGGCGCGCTTTTTTATCAACAAGAAAAATATATTGCGGCACAAAAATCATATGAAAAAGCACTGTCGCTGAAAAATAATTATTCTGATGCGTTAAAAAACTATCGCATTTTGGGTGATTATTATTTATTGTCATCACAATTTTCTTTCGCAGAAAAAATTTTCCTCGCATTAACACAATGGTATTCAAACACTGAATATCATCATCGTTTGGGTATCACGTATTTTCATCAAAAAAATTATTCTGCAGCAAAACAACAATTTGAAATCGTGCTGGATAAAAATTCGCGATATGAAGACGCCAATCAATTTTTGGGAAACACATTGTTAGAATTGCGCGAACATGATCGAGCGATGCACTATTATTTTCGTCAACTAGAATATCTGCCCACCTTTGAAACATATTATAATTTGGGTGTTTTATTAATGATGAAAGATAAATTGCGCGATGCGGTCATGTATTTTGACAAGGCGCAATCACTCAAACCAGAAGATGTCGCGGTGTATAAAAATTTGGGGCATATTTATTTAAAACAAAATAATGTGTTAGCAGCAACTGCCGCTTATCAAAAAGCCGATGACTTGCAACCCAATGATCCAGAAACACGCTATTTTTTATCAGCACTTCTAAAACGCAATACATTTGATCAAGCGCCAAAAGAATATATTTCGAATTTATTTGATCAATATGCTGCGTATTACGATAAACAATTAAAGAATTATTTGAAATATGATGTTCCTCAAAAAATAATGTCAGCACTGCAATTGGAATTTCCAGAGGTACTGCAAGATAATGCGCTTGATGTCGTTGATTTGGGCTGCGGCACTGGGCTGTGCGGCGAGTTACTGCGCCCTTTTTCAAAAAAATTAACCGGTGTTGATTTATCACAACAAATGATTGCTGTTGCACAATCTAAAAATTGTTACGACCAGTTGATGACGGAAGATATTACTGCTGCTCTCCTGACATTGCAGGATATCGATTTAATCGTAGCCGCCGATGTACTGCCCTATTTTGGTAATCTTGAAAAATTATTGTCTACAGTGAAAAATGCATTATCGCCTCGTGGCATTTTTGCCTTTTCAATTGAAAAAACACATGTGGCTAATTTTGTATTGCAAACAACGATGCGCTACGCACACAGCCGCATCTACATAGAATCACTCGCAAAAACGTATGCGTTTCAAATCGCGCGATTCGACAATGCAGTGCTTCGCCAAAATCAGGGAGTGGATGTTGAAGGTTATTTGATTTTTCTTAAAATAAAGTAGAAAGCTTGGTAAAAATAAGCCAAACTAAGAAGCTATCTGGTTACAGGAGGTACTATGGATAATATACTCGCTTCACCCCACACTACTGTCATTATCGTCGGCATTATTTTTCTGATCGCAAAGCTGTTGTTCGGCTGGACATTGTTTTCTTTGTTAAAACGAATTCCCAAAGAACATCAGACTTTTCCCGCGTGGTTTGTGTGGTTATTTTGGATTCCGTATGCGGGTTATGTGTTCGAATGGTTGATGCTGCCGTTTGGCGTTCCCAACGCCATTAAAAAAGGATTTTCCAGCAATCAAAATGCAGTTCAAACAGGCGATACGCTTTTTAAAATTGGATTGGCACAAGTCATCGTTGCGTTGTTCCATTTATTGTTTTGGATGCCTGAAATATTAAGCTGGATTATCTTTTTCTGCGTCTTGGGGTTGTGGGCGTGGTACTGGATAACAGCGATAGTGTTTCTGAAAAAATATAAGTAAATGTTTGCATTGTGTTACGCACTTGCTCCGCTACGCTCCGCGCGTGCTTCCGTGGTTTTTCATACGCACTTGCTCCGCTACGCTCCCCGCGTGCTTCCGTGGTCATTGATACCGCTCGTGTCTATGTTCATATTGTTGGGGACATAGACGCGACCGGTAGGGAGCGAGCGAAAATTATTTTTTACTTTTCACTTTCGCAGCATTCGGTGACGTCAGCGATCCGCCCACAATACGATCGCAATTGCCTTTCATTACAAACATCCAATCGTTTTTATCTCCATTCACTTTGGACTGTGCCGCACATGCATGCCGAGGTGTTCCGCAATCATTCTTGCTCTTTTTCGCAATGCCATAACATTTTTCAACTGCACACTTTGATGAATCCGCAATCGATTGCGTCGCGTAAGCAATGCTCGCCACTGCTACTGCTGTCATTGCCACTCGCGCAATTTTCTTTGAGGTCAATTTCATGAGTCACTCCTTGATCATCGGGTCAATAAAAGTTTATGCTAGCATAAGTAACTGATTGGTCACAAAGGGAATTGGTATGATAAAAATTATTGCTAATCTCATCCGTCCGTTTATCAAAGTATTCGATTGGCTGTCCCCGGTCGGTGATCTGTTGGCGAGAATCTGGGTCGCACAAATTTTCTTCCTGTCTGGGCTGGTAAAGATTCAATCCTGGCAATCCACGGTCATGCTGTTTGAACATATTTACAATGTGCCTTTGTTACCGCCCGAGCTTTCCGCGCTTCTTGGCACAGCCATGGAAATTATTTTGCCGATATTCTTGCTGCTCGGTCTGGGTGGGCGTTTTGTGATTTTGATTTTCTTTATTTATAACGGCATCGCTGCGATTTCTTACCCTTATTTATGGACGGCAGAAGGGGCAGCGGGGCTCGCACAACACACAGATTGGGCATTGCTGCTGATGCTATTAATGTTTCATGGTTCTGGAAAGTTGTCGTTGGATTACTGGATTCACAAGCATCACGGACATCATTTAACATCATAAAATCAAAAATCGCACCGACTTCCGTCGGTGCCTAGTTAATTAATTATGATTCTTGGTAATCGCAGCCCCCGCCGCAGCACCTGCCACACCGCCAATCACCGCACCTGTGGTGCCGCCCGCCAAACCACCCACCGTGCCGCCTAACGCCGCGCCGCCTGCTGCACCGATGGTACGATTATCGCAACCACTCAACACGATCACCGCAGAAATCATACAAACCAACGCTATTTTTTTCATAAAACCTCCGTGTTAATAAACAAAAATATCATAACATACTCGCGTGCTCACACTCACGCTCAATACCGCTCCAACAATTTCAAAAAAGCCACCTCATCTAAACACGATACGCCAAGACTTTGCGCTTTGTCATATTTGCTGCCCGGCGATTCACCCACAATCACCGCATGTGTTTTTGCAGAAACACTTCCGGACACAGTAGCACCCAACGCTATTAATTTTTCTTTGGCGGCATCGCGCGACATGGATGCCAGCGTGCCCGTAATCACAAATGTTTTTTGCGCCAAGGGTAAATCGGATGCGCGCGACACTGACTCCCACTGCACGCCGCTTTCAATTAACTCGCGAATAATTTTTTGATTGTGCGCTTCGGCAAAAAAAGCAACGATGTGTTTCGCAACCACGGGGCCCACATCCCTGATCTTTTCTAAACGCTCTAAATCCGCTCGCATCAACAGAGGCAAATCACCAAACTCATTTGCCAATAATGCGGCGGTGGATTCACCCACTTCACGAATACCCAACGCATATAAAAAACGCGGCAACGTAGTTTTTTTGCTGTTATGAATGGCTTCCAATAAATTATCCGCTGATTTTTCAGCAAAACGCGGCAATGCAATTAATTGCGCGCGCTTCAAACGATACAAATCAGAAACATGATGAACCAATTTTTCATCCACCAATAAATCCACAATTTTATCGCCCAATCCATCGATGTCCATCGCGCGACGTGTCGCAAAATGTTTGATGGATTCACGCAATTGCGCCGAACAATATAACCCTCCCGTGCAACGCAATACCGCTTCACCTTCCGGTTTCACAAGATGAGAGCCACACACGGGGCATTGTTTGGGAAGTGCTGTTTTTCTCGTGTTTTTAGGGCGTTTTTCAATAATTGCTTTCACAACTTCGGGAATCACATCCCCCGCTCTGCGAATAACTACGGTATCGCCTTCACGAATATCTTTTCGAAACAATTCATCAAAGTTATGCAATGTTGCGTTACTGACTGTCACGCCAGAAACAAAAACAGGTTTTAATCGCGCGACTGGGGTAATCGCACCTGTTCTGCCGACTTGAAATTCAATGTGCTCAACCACCGTTTCTTTTTCTTCTGCTGGAAATTTATAGGCAAGTGCAAAACGTGGCGCACGCGACACAAAACCCAATTTTTCTTGCAGCGCAAATGCATTGACTTTATAAACAACACCATCAATTTCAAACGGCAATCGATCACGTTTTTTTAAAATTTTTTCGTGAAATTGTTCGCAAGCCGAAACACCCGAAGCCAATTGAATATCATCAGCAATGGGAAAACCCCAGTGTTGCAATTGTTGCAGCGTTTCATATTGCGTTTTCCAATGCCCTGCTTTCTCGGCGATTAACGCATACGCAAAAAATCGCAGCGGACGAAGGGCGGTGATGTGAGAATCCAATTGTCGCAAACTGCCAGCAGCTGCATTGCGCGGATTGGCAAATGGCTTTTCGCTTTTTTTCAGCAAAGCTTGATTCATTTTTTCAAATTCGGATTTCAAAATAAAAATTTCGCCACGAATTTCAACGGAGCCTAGCAATTTTTGCGGTAGAAAATGCAACGGAATACTTCGAATCGTGCGCACATTGAGCGTTACATCTTCACCTGTCTCACCATCACCACGCGTCGCCGCTCTCACCAATTGCCCATTTTCATAGCGTAAACTAATCGCAACACCGTCAAGCTTGGGCTCACACACAAATTCAATCGGCACGGTAGTTTTTAATATTTTTTGAATGCGATCGTAAAAAGCTGACAATTCTTCGAATGAAAATGCATTGTCTAATGAAAGCATGGGAACTGAATGTGCCACCGATTGAAATGATGGTAAGGGTGGTGCACCCACACGTTGCGTCGGTGAATCCGATGTCACGTACTTGGGATATTTTTTTTCTAATTCCTGTAATTCCCGAAATAAACGATCGAATTCGGCATCAGAAATTTGAGGATCATCTGAAACGTAATAGTGATAATTATGCGAATCAATTATTTTTCGTAATTGATCAATGCGTGTTTTTATAGTCATGTCAATCAAACAAATCGGCGGTTATTTGGCTGCTTTCCACTTCACGCAATTGTTGGCGATAGCTGATCATTTTTTCTTTGGTGAAAGTCATGCGTTTGTCATCCAACACTTGACCGCCCAAATCTTCCACCAACTGATCAATGGTTTCAAGCAGGCAATCGAGCGTTGCCAGAGGTTCTGCAACATCATTGGCAGAAAAAAACAAACACAAACCCGAGCATTGAAACGAACCCATTTGCGTCAAATCAAATGTGCCGGGTGCCACAGCACTCGCACAATGAAATAAAATATCGCCGCGACCATCTTTGTGCGCGTGTCGATGAAAAATACGCTGATCGCCAAAACGCAATCCCGCAGATAACAACGCTTGTAATAATTCATAACCACCAAACGTGTTTCCTTCCTGTGCCATCAAATATAGCGCAACCACAACATTATTTTTAGTGACTCTGGGTTTTTGAATGGGGGGAACGGATGCGGGTGATGGTATTTGCAAACCAAGTGAGGTATCAGAATCTTGTGCTTGAGACACTTCAGAAAATAATTTGGATTTTCGATATCGATTAACCGCAGGCTCTTGGCTTTTTTTCCAGAGATATGCGACACCAACCACCGCGACAAACGACAGCAACGCGATAACGACGAGCATATTAGCTCCTCCCACTTTTAAAAGAATTTTCATCTTTGGGTGATATTGAATGATAATTTAACTCGAAAATGCTCATTGACTGACGTGTCAACTCCGCTTTTCTCGTCAAATTATCATTCAATCTCACCTCAAATCTGAAAATTTAAGTTAATCAACCTTCAGAGCGGGAACTACTATGAACATATTAGGCCTCCACGAGCTCTACTGCTTTTTCCATATCCACCGACACAATCCGTGAAACGCCGGGTTCTTGCATGGTCACACCCATTAAATAATCGGCGGTTTCGATGGTAATTTTATTGTGGCTGATCACCAAAAATTGCGTGTCTTTCGCCATTTCTTTGACTAAATGACAAAAACGTCCGACGTTTAAATCATCGAGCGGCGCATCCACTTCATCGAGAACGCAAAATGGCGCAGGATTGAGTTGAAACATCGCAAACATCAGTGAAATGGCTGTTAATGTTTTTTCGCCACCGGACAGCAGATGAATGGTGGTATTACGTTTTCCTGGCGGCTGTGCTTTGACAATCACACCCGCCGTTAACAAATCATCTTCCGTCAACACCAAACCCGCTTGTCCACCACCAAAAATTTGCGGAAATAATTTTTGAAAGCGCGTATTCAATTGATCAAATGTGTCTTTAAATAAATGGCGTGTTTCACGATCAATTTTACGAATTGCCTCTTGTAATATATTAAGCGCTTCTTCCAAGTCAGTGCATTGCTGATCCATATACACTTTGCGCTCGGTCAATGTATTAAATTCATCAATAGCAGCTAAATTAATGGGGCCAAGGCGATCAATCTTGCGTTGTATTGCTTGTGATTTTTCTTCCCACTCAGCAAGTGCTGCACCTTCTGGCAAACCAGACAATAATTGCGAAAACTCAAATTGTAATTCAGCAATTTGTTCTTTTAAGGTCGTTTGACGCACCAACAATTCTTGCTGCGCAAGCTGCAACTGCTGACGCTTTTCTTGTAATTGCGCGTGAATCGTTTCCACATCGCTGCACGCCGCTTCGTGCGCTTGCAAAGCAGTCTGCTCTTCTTGCAAACGCCCCTCAATTTTTTGCAATTCTTTTTCAATGACCATGCGTTGTTGCAACAGTGATTGTAATTGCGTATTCCACTGCAACAATGGATCATCCGATTGCACGATTTGCGTTTGCAACACATCGCGGCGCTCAGTCAATTGAATTAATTGTTTATGACTCGTGCGCAACGATTCGTTCAACACCACCAATTGATTTTCTTCAAAAGACAATTGCAATTGCACATCATCTGCTTTTTGTTTCTTAATTTGCGCATTCATGCGCGCTGATGATACTGTTTGCTCTGCCGACGATTTTTCAGAAAGCAAGCGATCGCGATTGGCATGATCTGCGCTTTGCATTTGTTGGCGTTCAGTCACGATCGTCATCGCCGCTTTCAAAGCAGATTCACAGGACGACAACTGAGTAGTGATTTGTTGCAGCTCAGATTGCACGCGTTGTTGCTGCTCGGTTAACGCATTCAAACGCGATTGTTTTTCATGTAAGGTTGCTTGCGCATTCGTCTGCTCTGCGCTTTGTTTTTGAAAAGCACCGTGCGCACTTTCGCGTTGAGATTCTAATGTTTCTAACGCTTCTTTTGCGGCAGCAGTTTTTTGCTTTAACACCGACAATTGCGCAGTTTGTGTTGCAATGGTTTCTGTCAATTCTGTGATATTTTTTTCGCGAAGCAAGAAGCTATTGCCGTCATTGTAAGACGCGTTCACGTGCAACCAATTGCGACCTATCCAATAGCCTTCTTTCGTAATGACTGATTCGTTATCACGCAAATTCGATTGCAACGACAACGCTTCTTTCATATTGTCAGCAAGATAAATGTTCGACGTCCATGCAGGCAAATAATCATTTGGCGTTATCACATCACGCACAGTTTGTTGAGATAAACGAGATTTTTCTGCGGCAGATTTTTGCAGTAACGTAATTTTTCCTTGTGATAGACTCGATAATTTATTGTGATACGTGCTGAAAGTATCCACGCAAATCGCTGCCAATGCACCACCTAAAATCGTTTCTATCGCTAATTCCCAACCTGACGCGACGCGAATGATCTTACCCAGCCGTTCTTTTTTATCTAGTCCTTGCAACTTTAGCCAGGTTTGAGATTCTTGTTGATGTTGTTGCAATAAAGACAAGGACGCGTGCTGCGCTTCAGATTTTTGCCATTCACCCTGTAATTGTGTCAATGCAGTTTGCGCTGCTTGATACGTTTGCCGCTCAGTTTGAATGGCGCTCGACAAGCGATTCAGTAGCGCTTCTGTTGCAGCGACTGTTTGTTTTAATGCGCTTACTTCTTTTGCGAGTGGCTCAATATCCTTTGATAAATTCGCAGCAGATGACCCTGCGATTTGTGCTTGCAGTCGTTGCTCGCGTTCACTCAATTGTTTTTTTTGCGTTTCGTAATGCTGAATATTATTTTTCGCAATTTCATATTGCTCATTACTTTTAGAAAGCTGTGCTTGAAACTGATCCCACGTGGTTTGCGCATCGCGCCATTTTTTCTCAGCAACCGATAACACTTGATTTGCCGCCTGAAACTCAGCTTGATGTTCGCCCAACAATGGCTTTAATTTTTGAATAGAAATCGCGAGCGTTTTTGTTGTCTCTGTGTGTGATTGAGATTGCGTGGTCAGTTCACTCCACAATTCCGTAGATGTTTGTAATTCTTTTTTCCACTGCGCCAGCGCTTCCTGTTTGTTTTGAATTTGCTGTTCTAAGCGCGCAATATGCGCACCCAATTCATAAAAGTTTTTTTGCACACCATTTTTTTCATCTAAAATATTTTGTGTGGTTAGGCGAGATTTTTCAATCTTAGTTTCAAGCTCGCGCTGCATGCTCATTTGCGCTTCAGATTCTGTCATTTGCTCTGATAAACGCGAACGATACTCTTGCAATTGATCTTCAAATGTTTGCCATTGCAACGCTTTCACTTGTGCGTGCAACAAACGCTGATCTTGTTGCAACACTTTATATTGTTCCGCCGCGCGTGATTGGCGCTGCAAATGCTGCAACTGCTTCGTCAATTCTTCGCGTACGTCATTCAAGCGACTTAAATTTTCTTGCGTGTGATGAATGCGCGTTTCCGTTTCACGGCGACGCTCGCGATATTTGGAAATGCCCGCCACCTCTTCAAGATGTGTGCGCATGTCTTCGGGCTTGGCTTCAATTAATTGCGAAATCATGCCTTGTTCGATGATGGCATAACTGCGCGGGCCCAACCCTGTCCCTAAAAATAAATCGACCAGATCGCGCCGACGCGCTGGCACCCCATTAATAAAATAAGCGGACTGACCGTCACGCACCACTTCACGACGAATGGAAATTTCGGAAAAACCTGCATACTCACCCGCAATCCGGCCGTCTGAATTATCAAATACCAACTCAACAGATGCTTTGCCAACGGGTTTGCGACTGGTGGTTCCATTGAAAATCACGTCGGACATTGATTGCCCGCGCAATTGTTTAGCAGACATTTCACCCGACACCCAGCGAATGGCGTCAACAATATTGGATTTGCCGCAACCATTGGGGCCTACGATAGCGTTCAAATGACTGATCACCGGAATGGTGGTCGCGTCCACAAACGATTTAAAACCAACTAGCTGAATCCGCTTAAGTTGCATGATCCGTAACCCGCATGTACCGAAAAAAATAAGATCATCGGCGGACCACTTAGGTCCGTCGATACCCTGAAATTCAAGAGATAGTTTACCGAAAAATTGAACAGTTACGCCACAATTTCCTGCGATTTAACTTCTTTTTGCACGCTTGCGACTGTTTTCACCCACGGATGCATGTCTTGTACATTTTTTGGCAGCTGTTTTATCGCGTCATGTGCCGCAGCGGCAGTTTCGTAATGACCGTAAGTCAAGAAGTACCAATCCTTGCCATTATTTTTGGTTTGAAAATACTGCGCATGACTTCCCAAATCTAGCGATGCCATCACATGCTTGAGATACGCGAGGTCATATGTGCCTATGAGTTGCAATGTGTATCGAGCTTGGGATACCTGCGGTACTGATGCCGGTGCTGACGTTTCACGAACCGCACTCGCCACTACCGGTTTGGCATTGGCTGACAATCGCGGATCGCGAATGGATTTTTTGGTTTGACTCGTTTGTTGATAAGCAGGCAAATGATTGGTGATGGGCTCCGCAGCTTTTTTGGTATTCAAGGTACTCACATCTTCCGATTCTTGCTGACGAATAATGCTGCTTTGTTCAGATGTTTTCGATGGCTTTTCTTGCGCCGCTTTATGCAAATCCCCAAATTCAGCGTCCGACTTGATGAGACCCAACGCTTTTTTGGCTAGCGGTTGGCCTTGCGCTGCCGCTCGCTCTATCCAAAGCACGGCGGTCTGCTGATCTTTCACGGTATCGATGCCGTAGTAATACATGTAACCCAATCCGTATTGCGCATCCGCGCTGCCACTTTGCGCAGCCGCTTCAATTTCGCGAACCGAGCAATTGTACTTAGCGAGATACTGGTTGTTGGCGCAAGCTTCTTCTTTTTTAGCCGAACCCGATGTATGCGCGCAACCCGCAAGGCTTGCCGCTACACTCAACACAATCACCGCACGAAAAAAGTAAGACCGAATCATAGGTATCTTCCTTAATAAAAATGAGAAATAAGAAATTATGCCAGGAGTTTCGCACTTTGTGAAACTCTCTTTACGCGATGAGGGATTCCCAAAGGGGAGAACCGCGATTCTCCCCTTTGAGTGCAAGCGCGAATTTATTTCGCGTGCAGCATCAATTACAGGAAGGAGTTCTCGCACGAAGTGCGAAACTCCTGTATGCAATAAAAAAGCCCGTGACACCAGCGCTGTCACGGGCTTGATCGATACTAAGGGAGTTCACAGTTTTTCAATCTACCTTAAGGCACCCAGTAGGCATACCTTTCGTTAGATTGAAGGGATGTAGTCATATTTAGATTCTCCTTGGTTGTCGGTTTACCATTGAGTTTCTACCTGAGCTTCGTTTCAACCATCCTGATTCAACTAGGCTCATGGTCAAGATTAACACAGGCATTTTTTTGAACAATCCCCCCTGTATAAAAAAAATTCTTTTTCAGGTGGTGGTTTGAAAAAATTTTCAGTCGGTTATCCTGTGAGTAAATTTTTACCATCCAAAAAATCAAAAGGTTGATAAAAACACCTGTCAGTAAAAACTGACAATAGATTGAGATATTTCGCACAAACAATGAGGAAAATTGGAAATGCTGTTTTAGTGAAATAATCGCAAGAGATCATTGGATGTCGCGTAACACATGAGTATCACCAAAATGATGATCCCGAAATTGGTTAAAGCAATCTGCGCGCGCTCCGGCAATGGTCTTCCGATCACACTTTCAATCAAACAGAACAAAATTTGACCACCATCCAGCGCCGGAATTGGAAATAAATTGAACACACCCAAAATAACGCTGATGAGCGCAATGAATTGAAGATATGCAATTAATCCGGCCAGCGATGCGGAACCGGCGGATTGAAAAATAGATACGGGGCCACCCAACATTTGCATCGACAGCTTCCCTTCAAATAATTTTTTAACTACTACCAGCTGAAAGTAAGTCCAGCGCCACACTTCCTCTGTTGCCGGTTGAATGGCGAGATACCACGGATACTGTTGATGATTTTCCAGCGATGCGGGGATGGGCGGCACGTTGGGTTCAACGCCGAGATACCCGGAAAGTCGTCCACCCTGCTTTTGTTCTCCCATCAAAACCGACAGAGTTTGATTATTTCCGTTGCGACGAATCGTTAAGTTCACTATTTGGTTGGGGTGTGGTTGAAGTTGCGCAACCAACGTTTGCCAATCCGACACCGGTTGATTGTTGACACGTAACACAACATCTCCAGGTTGCAACCCCGCTTTCGCAGCGGGTGAGTTGGACAGCACCACCGCAAGCTTAGCTGAAACAGTCGGAAAAAAAGGAAGCATGCCAATGCTGCCCAACAAATCCGGTCGCGCTGGATCAAACTCCCACCCCTGCATATCCAAAAATCGCGTGGTCGGTGTTGCGAGCGATCGCGATATGACCGTCAACGGAAGCTCATCTTCATCGCCCGCGTGAATGATCAAAGATAAAATTACGGACTGCCAATCCGGCGTTGCAGTCTCGCGAATACGAATCACCTGATCACCCGGCTGAATTCCCGCCTGTGCCGCAACCGAATGCGGCAACACCCGCCCCACAATCGGTTTCAATCGATGAATGCCCACGGTAAAAATAATGGCGAACACAAGTATCGCCAACAGAAAATTTGCCAAGGGTCCCGCCAACGCCACCGCAATGCGCGTAAAAACCGATGTCTTCTCGAAAGCCACTCCCGACGAACCCTCGGATGGATTCAACGTATCGGAATAAGCGTCTTGCATTTTGACATAACCGCCCAACGGCAACATACCGATCGTATATTCCACGCCACTCTTAGCGCGATGGGAAAAAAGAGATTTGCCAAATCCAATCGAAAAACGCAATACCTTGATGCCGCAACACCGCGCTACAACGAAATGACCTGCTTCATGCACCAACACCACAATGAAAAACGCAAAGACCGCACCCAGAATTGCAATAATCGCCGACATAATCCTTAGCACCCCTGTATATCAAACTTATCATGCGTATAATCACGAGCTATGTCAAAAAGAACTCGAAAAAAAATGCCGAGTGGCGAATTTGCGGCTGTCATCGAATCACTCAATCATGAAGGTCGTGGTGTTACACATTTGCAAGGTAAAGCCACGTTTTTATTTAATGCATTGCCCGCTGAATCCGTTTTATTTCGTTACACACATTGTCATCGCCAATTAGATGAAGGCATTACAACACAAATTATCAACGCAAGCCCCGATCGCGTCACACCGCGTTGCCAACATTTTGGCGTGTGCGGTGGATGCGCCTTGCAACAACTGTCTCCTGAAAAACAACGCGCGCACAAACAAAAAATTTTGCTCGAACATTTAAAACATCAAGCACAGTGTGAACCCGTATTGATTGAAGACCCTTTACATACTGATCCGTGGGGCTATCGTCGTCGCGCACGATTGTCCGCGCGTTTTGTCACGAAAAAAAATAAAGTGCTGCTCGGATTTCGCGAAAGAGAATCACATTTTGTGACAGATGTTCAACAATGCGAAACGCTACACCCCGCGATGGGTTTGAAAATATCAACACTCGGCGCACTTTTGTCAACGCTATCCATTCGCTCAGAAATTCCGCAAATCGAAATTGCCATCGGTGATACTGAAAAAGCGATGGTGGTGCGGCACATGGTAGCAATACCAAATGAAGATCAAGAAAAGCTCGTCGAATTTGCAACAGAAAATCAATGGCAACTTTATTTTCAACCCGGCGATCAAACCAGTATTCACGCGATTTTTCCAAGCACGCCCGCTGAATTATTTTATGATTTGCCCGCGCAATCCATTCGCATGTATTTTAAACCCCTGCAATTTACACAAATTAATGCGGACGTGAATCGTCTGATGATTACACGCGCCATCGATTGGCTGCAATTACAAAAAGAAGATCGCGTGTTAGATTTATTTTGTGGCATTGGAAATTTTTCATTGCCCATCGCGCGATTCGTGAGTCACGTGATCGGAATTGAAGGATCACTTTCATCCATTGTGCAAGCAAAAGAAAACGCACTTCGCAATCAAATAAATCATGCGGATTTTGATACACACGATTTAACCAAACCACTGCCACAAACGCTGTGGGCATCTTCGCGTTTTGATAAAATTCTGCTGGATCCACCGCGCGCAGGTGCTGCAGAAATCATCGAATCCATGCATCACTGGAAACCCCGGCGCATCGTTTATATTTCTTGTAATCCCATCACTTTGGCGCGTGACGCAAAAACTTTGCTACAATTGGGCTACACGCTCGAAAAAACGTGTATCGTGGATATGTTTCCACACACCGATCACATTGAAGCGATGGCGTTGTTTACTCATGAGCATGTTAGTTGAAAAAGCGCATCACTGGTTATCCCAAACTCCTGACATGTTGGCGGCCGGTTTGCGCATGACGGATGTCTTGTCTGTGTTGCAATGCGATGATGAAACACAAGCTGCCGCTTTATTATATCCGCTGATCGCGCAAGATCGCAAAAAACTGGATCATGTTAAAAAAGAATTGAGCCCCGTTGTTGCGCAATTAATTTCGGGTGCATTTCAAATTGATGCAATACGCGAAGCGCGCGGCGGAAAAAATCGTGGCACAGGGCAGCAAGATCAAATCGATAATTTGCGCAAAATGATGTTGGCCATGGTCGACGATATGCGCACAATTTATATTAAATTGGCACAACATTTAATTGCGTTGCAAAATGCACAAACAGAAACGGTTGATCATCAAAAAAAATTAGCGCAAGACACATTTGATTATTATGCGCCACTTGCCAATCGTTTGGGCATCGGTCATTTCAAATGGCAATTAGAAGACTGGGCGTTTCGTTACATGGATCCCGCGGAATATCAGCAAATCGCTGCCGCATTGCAAATGCATAATGAAGAGCGCGTGCAATTTATTCATCAAATGATTGCGGAATTAAAAATGCTGATGTCCGATGGAAAATTGCCTAATGCGAAAGTATCGGGGCGCATCAAGCATATTTACAGTATTTATCGAAAACGTGTTCGCAAAAAAGTATCTCTATCAGAAATTTATGATACGAATGCCGTTCGGATTTTGGTATCTACGGTTGAAGAATGTTACAAGGCACTGAGTTTGGTACATGAAAAATGGACGCCGATTGCCAAAGAATTTGATGATTACATTGCAAAACCAAAAGCTAATGGTTATCAATCCATTCACACCGCAGTGACTTTACCAAATAAAAAACACACGGAAATTCAAATTCGCACGATTGAAATGCATGAAAAAGCAGAACTTGGTTTGGCGTCACACTGGTCTTATAAAGAAAATAAAAAAGTGGGTGCTGAAGAATCCGAAAAAATTATCTGGCTTCGCACGCTGCTCGATTGGCAAAAAAATGCGTTAGCAAGTTCCGAAATGCAATCGTCACTCTATCAAAAAGCTTTTTCAGATCGTGTTTATGTTTTTTCGCCACTGGGTAACGTATTTGATTTGCCTCTCGGCAGTACACCACTTGATTTTGCGTATCTGGTTCACACGTCCATTGGCCACCGATGTCGCGGCGCGAAAGTGAATAATGTGTTGGTGCCGCTCACGCATCAACTTAAAACCGGTGACCGCGTAGACATTGTCACCGGAAAAGAACAGCGTCCCAGCGCCGACTGGATGCGAAAAGACACAGGCTTTTTAAAAAGTTTGCATGCAATTCGAAAAGTGCGGCATTGGTTTTATCAGCAACAAGCGGAAGAAAAAAAGAAGAGTAAAACCGAAGAAACAGAATCTGCTACAACTAAAAAAGTTTCAAAAAAAATAATCAAAACAAAAACGCAAAAACCTTCAACCATTTCTGTAGCTGGCGAAAAATATTTGCTGACACAAATCGCTAAGTGTTGCCAACCTCAAAAAAATGACGCTATCATCGGATACGTGACATTAGGTCGCGGCATCAGCGTGCACAAAAAAAATTGCCACAACATCGACATGGCGCGAAAACGACGCCCTGAAAAGTTGATTGATGTTACTTGGAATAAATAATCACATCAGTTTTATCAACCGATTTTTTTCTTTAATTGCATCGCCTGACAATGCAAATCCTCGTAATCGATTCATATCATCATAATACAATGATTTTATATTTATATTGTCAGATGAAGTAATCTTCCACTCACCCATACAGTTTTTTGGCGCAGTGACAACCGCGATCGGACAAGCAGGCGTTTTAATAATAATGGGTGTTGTTTCAAAATGGACATGTTGTTCATCGCCCGTGAGTACTTTTGCCAGCACATGCACGCACTGTAAAATAGGTGTAACATGCATTGTTAGTTGACCCAATACTTCAGCACATTCACCCAATGCAAAAATAGTGGGGTTATTAGTTTGAAGGCTGGCATTGACAACGATGCCAGTATTTATTTTTATATTTGCTGTTTTTGCAAGTGTTAGGTCAGGCTTAATTCCGACTGCAGATAAAACTAATGATGTCATGATAATTCTTTTGTCGGATAAAACAACTTCAAAATGGGAATTTTTTTTATTAACTTTCTCTGGAAATACTGAACCATAAAATTGAATTCCCAGTCGATGAAACTCTTTTTCTAACGCGCGACCAATTATTTCAGGAACACGTGTACTCAATGGATAGCGGTCAGGTGCAATAAGCGTGACTGGAAATCCTGCGTTCGCTAAATCATTAGCGAATTCGCATGCAATTAAACCCGCACCTAAAATTGCAACGTCATTTTTTTTACTCAATTTTTCGCGAAACAAACGATAGTCTTCAAGTTGATTTACAAACAAAACTTCATTGACTGCATCACCTTCTAAAGAAGTTTCAACTTTAGTTGCACCATTAGCCAATACTAATTTTTCATATGGTAAAGTGTGTTCGCAATATTTTTCATCTCGATAGAATACTCTTCTATTATCCGCATCAATTCGGAATACATCGCAGTGCGTGAGAATGATTGCGTTTAATTGTTTACATAGTGTTTCAGCATCAGATATAAATAATTGCTCTGGTGTTTTATGATGAGCGAGTGCGGTGGATAACAATGGCTTTGAATAAAAATAACCATCACTTTTTGTAATCAGTGTGATAGGTGTTTTCGTATCATATTTACGAAATTCTTTAGCAAGCAAATAACCCGCCAATCCTGTACCAATGATAACAATGTTTTTCATTTTTAAATAACACTCTAAATCATCTTAATTTTTTAATTCCAATAATCAAACATATTGATGCAAATACACTCACAATTAAAAATAAATGTGGCACACCAATAGTATTTGCAAAATGTGTAACCAATAATCCTGAAATGGGTAAACTTAACTGATTAACAAGTACAATTAAGCCAATTGTTTTTCCTAAATCTTTTGTTGGAATGATTTTTGCGCGCTCTGTACGAATATAAATATTAAATACACCATCCATTGCCATAATCAATGCATATCCCAATCCAAATAACCAATAACTCTTAGAAAATGCAACAAGCAAACCACCCGAAATCATAAAAAAATAAGATAGAAATCCCAGTATATTCATGGATGTTTTTTCAATAAATCTTGGAGATAACATCAGTAATGCGATACTCAAAAAGCCTGAAAATCCTTGTAAAAAACCAAAACTGGCTGGTGATTTTTGAAAAATTCCAGTAACAAATGCAGCGCCCGTTGATAGCGCCATACCCCATACTAAATTTAATACAATAGTAACAATGCAAAGCCAAATTAATTTTTCATGTCCAAATAAAACCTTTGCGCCCTGTAACATGTTTTTCATTACATGATGTTTATGTAATTGATGCATTGGATTTGTAGAGAATTGTTTTAGATAACACATTCCTGTAAAGCTTGTTGCAAAAATGACTGAGATCACAATCAATAAATCTTGAATAGGTAATATTAATGTAAGAAATGATCCTAAAAATGGGCCTAAAATCATTGTGCCTTGCTCAATAGTTTGCACTGCTGATTGAGCTTTGTGTAATTCATGTTGAGGCACCAACGTTGGGATAGTAGCCTCCTGTGCAATAAAGGCTTGCGCATAAAAAAATGCGCAGATGCCCATTAATATACTGACAATGATAAAAGTATGGGAATAAAAATGGTGAACTAAAATAAAACCCACAAGACATAAAACAGCACGTACCGCATCCGCTGTTAAATAAACACGTCGGCTTCCAAAAGTATCGCTAAAAACGCCAGCAAACGGTAATGAAATGACACGCGGTGTCCATTCAATGACAAACGCTAATCCTGACATCGCAATACTTTGTGTCACTTTATAAACTAGTAATGGCACAACAAATAATAATATTTGATCCCCTAGTGATGAAAAAAATCGGATGGCAAAAAATGAATAAAGAAACTTCGGCATTAGATTGCAACTTTAAAAAAATGATTAGTAATATGAATTTCAGAAAACATGGTTTGCATCCAGTTCATCAGATTTTCCGATGAATATCCTGCAACAACACCCGCAACGGGCGATTCGTTTGATTGATACGTGATATTTTTTTTGCAAGCTTGATACGGTGAAAGCTGAAACCACTCGAACACATAGGGATGCATACGAAATGCATCTGAATTTGAAATTGAAACAAACTCAGATTCAAAATGATGACCTGGAAAAACAAACCAACCATATTTTTTTCTAGAAAATTTCGGTACATTCGGATGAAAAGACTCATTTATAAGCAACTGTAATTCCGCAGACGGCAAGTGAACTCCCGTTGCTAATTCCATTGTTTTTACGACATCTGCACCGCCAACACGATTGGCTATTTCTAAAAAAAATAATTCACCATTTCTATCAATGCACTCTAAATGAAAACTACCATTTACAATTTCTGCGGCAGTAACACATTTTTGTGCATATTGTTGTAAAACAGATGTTGTTTCAATTTGCACTGAGCCTAATGGTTTTCCACGCGCATAATCCAGGCAATTATTAATATACTTGCTAGCAATACATAACATAATTTTACCGTCTTGTACTAAACCATCCATATGCATGATATTTCCATCAATGAATTCTTCAATTTCATAGTGATTCCATAAATTGTGTGATTGATCCAATTCGTCAATTCCCGTTTTCTTTCCTAATATTTTTGTATGTGCTTCTGCAGCATTATCAACTGTAATAATATTTTCACTGGAGGCGCCATCAATCGGCTTGATAACCAATTTATTAGTGTGCATGAACGACGGGTTTGTACGCATAAATTCAACAAGGCTCATAAAAAGCGGTGTTTTAATGCCATAATTTTCCATCGCCTTTTTCATGATTAGTTTATCGCGAACTTTCTCAACTTGCTGTGGTCGCGAACCCTCAACATTAAACCATTCTCGCAATTGTGCAGCAGCCAATAATTCATATTCTGATAATGAAATAATCCGATCAAATTGTTTTTTTGTCTGCTGCAAAAAACGTTGAACTTCAATTTCAGTTTTTTCAATACCAGGACGAGTCATCATTTCGCATCGTAACGTATTTGGAATACTACACATGCTTTCCGCAATACCAATATAAGTTACATCATGTTTTTGATGATCAATGCCGCGATGATAGTCAATTTTTTGATATGGAATGCGATGTAATATCAATATTTTCATACTGTGATCTCCACAAAGAATTTTTCTAAACATATACCTCTCAGACCTCAAGATGCGAATTTAAGCATCCCATCTTGAGGTCCGAGAGGTATAGTAACCAACAAGTTTCCAATTCATTTAATACTGCACGTATATCAATCGTGCTATCTCGACAATACACGCAAACTTGCGCGACAAAATCAGCATTATTTTTTGGAATCTTGAGTAATGTATCGTTGTTTTTTTTATTTAATTGAAAATCAAACCACTCCAAGCATGATGAGAATGAAATGCGTTTTTCCAGCAAGCGTAATACTTCATCAAATAATAATTTCGGGTTTTTAGAAATAAAGTCTGGCAATGACAACACAGCATCTGATGGAGACCCCAACATGCGAATAGCAGCGATTCCTTGCGCCAATGGCAATGCCACGGGCAATTGCTCTGCAACAACAGAATCAATCCACAGTTTATAAAAATTAGTGCCATACACTTTTTCAGCTAAATTCCAAATTTTCATTCCAGCCGGACGACGATTAGGCTCGACTATAGCTGCCAATTTTTTTGAAAGAGACAGCTTAATTTCATTATGAAAAGGTCCTGAATGTTGACCCACTATAAAATTTGCAAATCTTCCCGCTTGTGTAATCAGCGTATTTAATGACATCGCAGAATGTGCGCGAACAATTTGACCATATTCCACGGGATATTTTCCGTGCGCTGTCATTTTTTCCGTGATGAAGTTTAAATGCGCTAGGCCATCAAAAGAAAATTCTTCTTCAAATGATATAAGTGATTCAGCGATAATACCTTCCTTCAAATAAGTATGGATGGACTCAAGTGCTTTTTCCCAATCTTCTCCTTCACGCAAAATCATGACGCCACGATTATTGCCTTCACAAGATGGTTTTAATACCACCCCCTCTGGATTACGCATGGCAAAATTTTTTAAATCTTCTGCTGTGTAAATAATCTCAAAATTCGGAATCAATATATGTTGTTCTTCAGCCATTGTTTTTTGTTGGTGCTCAAGTTGTCGATAGGCAATTTTTGAATAAGCAGCATGGGCAAGTTTTGCAGAATCGACTGATAAACCCAATCGCTCCAATAATTGCGCACCGTAAAAAACTGCATTATCAGAAAACACAATGCCAGCCTTAATATACGGACGATACTGTTCTAATTGTTGACATGCTATCTTCAGAAAATTTTCAGAGCGTGGATCTAAATCAAGCGCAATATCAGCGATTTTCTGATCAACATGCGCTGGATTTGGACGCACCAAAATTATCTTCAGTTGATAACGTGATTTTGCATAATCTGACATTACTTTCACATCATCAAAACGTACTAAATTATAATCCACTATTAATAAATATTTTTTATTCATACACGACCTCGAGTAATTGTCGGCTATTGTTTAGTATTTTATGAATGGTATTCTCATTCAAACAATCCAGTTTCCAGAGTGCTTGCGCTAAAAAAATTTCTTTGTCTAATGAAAGAACATTAAATCCGGGTTGTAAAAATATTTTTATATTGTGGGGCTCTGGTTGAATATGATTGGTGCGAATGGTTTGTATTATGCCGAGGTTATCTGCAAAATAAACGCGAAAAAAAGTGCCGTTTTTTCTTTTAAAAAATTTATCATCATCAGTGCTAATTGATTTCAAATAACGCTGCAATTCGTCGCCGGAATTTGGCAACAATGTTTTAATCCAAAGTGAAAGTAAGCTATTAGATTCCAGAAGGCATTCAACGCTTTGTGAGATAAATGCACCACCGACGCGCGGATTAATTTCTATTATTTCCCATTGATCATTAAAATATTTTGCTTCGACATGATAACAACCGAAATTAATTTCTAGCGCAGTAAATACTTTTTTTACCCAATGTGTTGCCTGTGCCATTGTTTTTTTATTCCAGCCAAGCGGTGGTGAAACGCATGCTGATTCTAGCGTGGTCGATGCTGATTCCTGTAAATCAATTTTTTCATGAATGGCAATGATGTAAGGTACATTATTCCATACAATAATTTCAAAACTGTATTCAATGCCATTAATATAATCTTCAGCAATGAAATCCGTCATATCATGAAATGCAGATTGGTATTCTTTATCCGCTCTAATATGTTTCTGTATTTTAAGAATTTTACTCCATCGATCTTCTTGCTTTAATAAAAATGCACCATAGGATGCAAGTCCTGATCTTGGTTTTACAAATATTTTTTTCTTGGAATGTTTAAATGATTCAAAATTTTCTTTGTTTAGCAAAGTTGTTTCTGTATTGCTCAAACCATATTCTTTTAACTTTTTTCGCAATAAAAATTTATCACGTAATAATTCAACTTTTTCAGGAAATAAATCATGTGCATTTAATTTTATATTTGTTTTTGCCATGATGTGACGATAACCTTCCCAGACCGTAATACATGCCAATACATCTTGATCATGGGAACGCAGCACATCAATAAAATTATCCGAATCAGAAAAAGTGAGCGCATGAGATTGTGATACATGCACTATTTTTGCATGTTCTGATAATATTTCTATTCGAGCTTGTTCTTCTTTTAATGGCTTTGAGGTCAGCACATATGCTGCTAACCCGATTGCTTTTAAATTACTGCACAAATCTTCGACGAATGAAAAACCACAATGACTCAATATCATGATTCCTTTCTGTTTCATGCAGCTATCCCCGTTTTATTTTTTACTTGATCTTCATAAATTTCACGAAAATACATGGCTAATATTTCTTGCATTTCACTCAGGTATCGATAAAGATTTTTAGTGTCATTCTCGTTATTTATAAGATGCCGAACGACCTGCCATACTTCACCTGGATGATCATCCTTTGTATCAGTATGCGAATGTGCTATTTGTCCACGAATGTTTTGTTCGCCAAGAGAAATTTTCATTGCTGATAATTTTTTTGGCTCCATTTTCACATTGACTGTTTCAACTAAATAAGAGTACGCAACAACACCCAATGGTCCTTCATGATCTAGCAAATACGAAAAAAAACCACTAAGAAGCTTGGTAGATAAATAAGGTTCGGTTGCTAGAATAGCTTCACGTGATATCCCTCGCGCTTTTAAATCCTGCGCAAATAATTCATCATGAGTCATTTCTTCGTTTTCATAATTTGCCCAAATTTGAGCGGCTAATGCATTTTTTTTTGCAATTTCTGCCAATGCTTTGCTTTCAACAACGCGTAATAAACGAATTCTCCAGATTGTTTCAATTAAATGGCGTTCATAATAAGCATCATGAATTTTGCTGCCTTCAAAGTGTTGTGCAAATGGAATTGTCGCATTCCATTCGGTTACTTTATTTTCAATAAACGCATCAACTGCTTGACGCAATTCGTGTGACGCTTGCGCATTCAGATAAGTTTTTTCGTTACCAAGTGCGGTATTTTTACAACGATTTAACATAACAATTTCTCCTTTTTTTATTTTATTGTGACACTGCCTAAAATAACGCATTGGCAAGCTAAACGATGCGAGCCATTGTTTAATCCTAAAAATTCTAAAAAATCTTTTTCATCTGATTCCATAACTGATAAATTATTCTGACCATCTACTATTTCAATGACACAGGCACCACAAGCACCAGCACGACAACCAAAAGACAAAATGGAATCACATTCTTGCAAAGACGCGCCTCTTGGTAATTCAAAAGATTGGGAGTTACTTAAAAAGGTGACGGTTGGCATTGATTTTCTCCTGTGGTTAATTGCTGTAAATTTAATTTAATTTCATCTCAACTCAACTCAACTTCAACGCCCTGTTTAATGCAGAACGACCAATCCACATAACCGCTGCAATTAATTCAGTTACAATTCCAAATTGGTATGCTATTTGTAAACTCGGTCTACACACACCTCGCATCCATCATTTATCAATGCTTATATTGTCTTGTAAGGCACATTATTGGTAACAAATAGAAATTTCTGTATCCGTTTTTTTCACTGATGGTTTTTTAGATTCGAAGTCGGAAGGCTGTAAATTAGCTTGGAATGCTAGTGTACATATAATCGCTCACGTGACAGTCTCCTTGTCTATTAATTTTCTCGCAATACCGTGAAAATACAGCACTTCGAAAGACTGTCGTACTTCTAGTTAGAATTCATCTTGCAACAACCTATTCTTTTGGATGCGCGGGACACCCCCTGATAGCATTTACCGGAAAATAGCAGTACAATTTCCAACTTATTCCTCGGTAACCTGTGATTGTTGGTTCTGAACCCCATGACTATCAACTACTTTAACAATTGTGGCAGTGCGTTAGACTACTCTAGAGCAATGGTCTCTTTAATGAAGAAATTTGCTGAGCCGCTCTTTGCAAACAGTTGTATTAACAACTTCAGTTATATCAAATTTTATCAAAATAATTCCGTTATCAACCTAACAACTGACACCAACTGGATAGACTATAGATTCAAAGAAAATATCAAATATAAAATCTTGTTTGAGTCAGAACTCAATAATAGCACTCTTGATAAACCACACATGTATTTTTGGCCAAACGAGACCAATGACAAATTACTGTGCGCATTACATCATTTCGGAATAACGAATGGATGCAATATTTACATTCCCAGTCAAAATCATATAGAGGTTTTTTCTTTCGCATCCGCTATCGACAAAACGAATATGCATAACTTTTATATAAATAATTTCCATGCGCTAACTCAGTTTATTTTATATTTCAAAAATGAACTGTCCTCAATTATTGATCATGAATCACCAGAAAATAAAATTGTAATAGATATAAATTTTCCTGTTATGAAATTACAGAAAAATACTAATAGCCTAATTGCTCGCAAGAAAAATTTAATCATGGGCGATATAAAGAGAATTCAATTCAGTGACAATATATACTTGACATACAAAGAAGCAGCCTGTTGTTATTTTTTAAATAAAGGATACTCTTTAAAAGACATTTCAAATAAGCTTAGCATTTCAGCAAGAACTGTTGAAACTCATATTAACCACGTAAAAAACAAAGCGAACTGCTATAGTAAATCCCTATTGTTACAGATGCTAAACAAAAAACAATGGATTCTGGAATCTATATTTGAATAAACATAATTATTAATTAATATTGGTTTTTGCACATAATAGAGGAGATAAAATGTCAACTGAATCTTTAAATGATACCAACGATACAAAATCACTTAAAAAAGATACTCAAGTAGTATTATTTACAGGTGGGCGCGATAGTACATTAACGGCCTCCATTTTAATGATGAGAAATATTCCCGTGTATTTGTTATCTGCAAACAGCGGCGCATCTGTACATCGTGAAGTGACACAGTATCGCATTGAAGAGCTACGAAAAAAATTTGGCGACGAACTACTAGTCAGTCACAAAACCCTTGATGTCTCAGGAACGTTTAGAAGCATAGCCTTAGAACAAATCGAAAATGACATATTAACCGATAAAAAAAACTTGGTTGTTGTTGGTGAAAAGTTAGCAATATTAGCTCATGCTGTTGATTTTTGTTTGAGAAAGAACTGCAAATTGATCAATGTTGGATACACAAAGTATCAGGAAGAATTCCCAGAGCAAAGAGAATCATCTATCAGTTTTTTTCAGAATTTTTTGGGTAGATACAGTATAAAGCTTGATTGTCCAATATACGAGGTAGCGACAACCATTGAATATGTCAAATATAGACTCATGCAAATTGGGCTCAGCAATAAACCATTGGAAGGTTCAACATTATTTGGGGATACTTTTTCAAAAGCTGATAATGAGACAATTTTGAATTATCTGCGGCGAAAAGAAAATTTAGCTCACGATCATGTTAAATTTCTTACGCAAGATCAATATTCCTGAGCTTTGCAATAAATTAATAACGTGAAAGGTTGCGATTTTTTCAGTAATTAGATGAAGTGAAAATATGAAAAAAATATTAATTAGTGGTTGTTTGCTTGGTCAGAAAGTTCGTTACCACGGCGGTGATGCTTTTTGCAATGATCCTATTATCAAAAAATGGCAACAAGAAGGAAGGCTTGTTGCTATATGCCCAGAAGTTTCAGCCGGACTCTCCGTTCCAAGAGAATCTAGCGAAATTGTCGGTGGAACTGGCATTGATGTGCTCCATAAATCAGCAAAAGTTTTGTCTCGTACTGGCTTTGACAAAACAGAAGCTTTTATAAAAGGGGCGAAACATGCGCTTAGTATTGCTTTAAAACACAATATAAAAATTGCCATTCTTAAAAAAAATAGTCCATCGTGCGGCAATACCACCGTATATGATGGAACATTTTCAGGAAAAATTACTGATGGATCAGGTGTGACAGCGGCGCTATTAATAGAAAATTCCATACACGTATTCAATGACGACCAGCTTAATGAAGCTCTTGAATATTTAACTAGCATCGAAGTTAATGCAGATTAATGATGCCCAAAAATAATTTTTTAAGTGATAATTGTTCCCCTGTTGATAAAAAAATATTTGACTGTCTTATAAAGGCAAACACCGGAAAAGTATATTCTTATGGTGATGATGATTGGACAGAAAATGCCATTGATCTTATGAAGCAGCATTTTGGAAAAAAAGCAGATATCTACTTTTTATCTAATGGCACCGCAGCAAATGCTCTAGCGATGAAATCAACATTAAAACGTCATCAAGCAATTATCTGTTCTGACGTTGCGCATTTACATGAAAATGAAAGCGGCGCCATAGAAGCAGTCTCTGGAAATAAAATTTTGCCTATTAAATCAAAGCTGGGGAAAATAAATGTTGGAAATATTGCCATGGCTTTAAACAAACTGGGATGTATATATACAGCACAACCCAAATTAATTTCAATTAGCCAAGCAACTGAATTAGGAACGGTGTACTCAATCAATGAGCTTAAAGAAATAAAGGCCTTTGCAAAAGAACATAATTTACTATTACATATTGATGGAGCCAGATTAGCAAACGCTGCTGTATTTCTTAAGACGGATTTAAAAGAAATATGTGACAGTGCTGATATATTTTCATTTGGATGCACTAAGAATGGTGGAATATTTGGCGATGCTCTTATTTTTTCAAACAACAATTTATCAGAAGATTTTTTTTTCCTACAAAAACAAAATTTACAACTAACCCCAAAAACCAGGTATATTTCAGCTCAATATATCGCCATGTTTGAAAATGATTTATGGAAAACAAACGCGCAAAATGCAAATATGACGGCAATTGAGTTATCAAAAAAACTAAGTCAAATTGAGGAAGTCTCTATATTGTATCCAATTGAAATAAATATGATATTCGTAAAGTTACCCCCTTGTTTAATTGTGCCACTACTAGAAACCAATGACTTTAGTATCATCGATAAGCAAGAAGGAATAATTCGACTTGTAACATCATTCGATACAACTGAAACAGATATAAATAACTTTATTTTATCCTTAAAAAAGAACCTAACGTGTTATAGAATTAATAACACTAACTGTATCTAAAAATTTTGCATTATTTGCTTAAAGCTTTTTAGATTTATAAAATCAGTATTACTTTGTTCTGCACTTTTACTACATGGACGAGAAATTAGCAGCAAATTATCAATTCCAAAAGCTCGTGCTGCCTTCAATACAGAAGGGTTATCGTCAATTAAAAGAGTAGAAATACAATTAAAGCTAATATTTTTTTGTAATTTTTTCCAAAATTCAACCTGTTCTTTTGCATAACCCAATTCCGAGGATGAAAATATCTTCATTATATTTTTATCTAATTCTGTGTTTTTAATCTTTAAGTGAATATTTTTTCTATCTGCATTCGTTACTAAGTATATATTAGAAAATCTTTTTGCTAGCAACTTAAGGAAATCTTCTGCGTTATCACGATAGCCAATCAAGTGCTGATGATTCTCATATAGCTCAAGCATATCAAAACCTAGCAAGTTGCTCCAATGGGTAAAGCAGTAAGCATTTAAAGTACCACGTCTAGCATCTATACATTTTTTAATTGTTTCTTTTGCCTGTTCTAATGCTACGTTATGCACTTGTGCAAATTTTTCAGGTAAAGCAACATCCCAAATAAAATTGTCATAATAAAGATCAAGCAGGGTTCCATCCATATCTAAAAAAACTGTTTCTATGAAATCCCAATTAACCAACATAAGATATGCAGCGCCCATAGTAAAAACTAAATTCCACGTGCAAAGAGCCCCTAATTTTATTACGAGTGTATGTATCGTGATCGTACAACAAATTCTCATTTTCGCCTATAAATTGTAGTAGAAATGTCCACGGAAGCACAAGCATAGTGTTGTACCGCTGTGTCCTAATTTTGGGGGCCGTCAGTTTAAAAAGCCCTTCACCCAACCCTGCTTTGTGCTTAGATGTATTACCCATGGCAAGCCAATCAAATTCCATGCTATGCTAATTTCCATGAAAAAACGGCACGTGTTTTGCATTTCTGACGGAACCGGAATCACTGCCAACAGTTTAGGCCACGCCTTACTTTCACAATTCGAACAAACCGAATTTATTCAAACCTCGCTTCCTTACATCGACACACCCGAAAAAGCGCGTGATGTATGCCAAAAAATTGAAGAGGCATTTACAAAAGATCAAGCACCACCGATTGTATTTAGTACCATGGTCAAACCAGAATTATTGAAAATAATTAAAAAAAGCCCGGGATTAACGCTCGATTTTTTAGAAACATTTATCGACCCATTAGAAAAAACGTTACAAGAAAAATCGTCACACACGGTTGGTCGCAGTCACGGCATGGTCGATTATGCAACTTACAAACGCCGTATCGACGCACTCAATTTTAGTTTGAATACCGATGATGGCGCATCGATCAATCAATATGACAAGGCCGACGTAATTTTAATCGGCGTTTCTCGCTCAGGCAAAACACCAACCAGTTTATATCTGTCATTACAATTCGGGTTGTTTGTTGCTAACTATCCAATCACCGATCATGAATTAGAAAGCACTACCCTACCCTCTGCATTGCAGCCTTACCAAAATAAATTATTTGGTTTAACTATTGATGTCGGGCGATTGATGGCCATTCGCAGCGAACGCCGCCCCAACAGCGAATACGCATCCGAAAAACAATGCGCATTTGAATTAAATGCTGTTGAAAAAATATTAAAACGTGCACAAATTCCCTATTTAAATGCAACACATCTTTCCGTAGAAGAATTGGCAACAAGAATTTTAGTTTTTCAATCAGGAAAACCGCATGAATAAAAAATATTTCTTCGCCGCTTGGATTTTTTTATTCGCAACACCCGTATTTTCGCAAGACTCATCACCCATTAATGTTGGTTTTAGTTACGAACAATATCGTATGCCGCAAGGATTGCCGGATTTAGGTGTTCTCGGTATTCACGCACTGATAGATTTTTCATCGTGGTGTTATGGTGGATTGGTGGGATACGAAGGTGTCGCGGAAAGCAGAGATACTCATTTACATGACTGATAAAATTATTTGCTTTGGAAAAAATTATCTCGACCATATGCATGAGCTGGGCGATCAACCCGTCGATCAACCCGTCATTTTTTTAAAACCGTTTAGCATTCTAAAACAATGTGATGCTTGGAATAAAACCATTCGCGTGACGATGCCAGCCGACATCGTGCATTATGAATGTGAATTGGTTTTTAAAGTAACGGGTGATGACAATCAGCTAACGCATTACACCGTTGGTTTAGACATGACAAAACGCGAGCTGCAAGCGCGCTTAAAAAAAGCGGGGCACCCTTGGGAAATTTCAAAAATATTTTTAGGCAGTGCCATCATCGGCCCTTGGATTCCTATCGACACAATGGAACATTGTCTCAGTATTCCATTTCAATTTTTTTTAAATCAAACACTGCGACAAGAAGCTGCCGGAAATCAAATGCTTTTTGCACCAATTGATTTATTGGAACAGGCCCGCCACCATTTTCCAATTTGTGACGGCGATATAATTTTTACAGGAACGCCCGCGGGAGTGGGCGCCGTGAAAACTGGTGACAAAGCAGATTTAAAATTAGCAGAAAAAACTTTTTCAGTGATATTTTAATGCCGACGCAAAATTCATCAACAACCAATCCCGCGCAGTTATTTAAGCAATCCGCACCTATTTTAGTCACGCGATATCTCGCAATGGGATTACTGCAATTTTTTGCCAAGCGCATTATTTTAGGCCAAAAAAGTGAGTCAGTGCTCGCTGCTTATGCGATTATCGGCATTATCGAATCCCTAGTTTTTATTTTAGTGTTCAGCGGATTACATATTGTGTCCGCGCGCATTTCGCAACTGCATGCAGATGAAATGAAAGCGAGCGCGCAACGTCGCGAAAACACATTTGATCCTAAAATAATCGGCGAAACGTATCGTCAAGGAGTATTATTTGGAATATTGTTGATGCTCCCCACCACAGCAATCTGTTTTGCTGCACCTACACTTTTTTCCTGGCTTGGGCAATCGGAAATGATTGTGGCGCAAAGCGCCGTCTATCTTCGATACGGACTTTTTGCGTATTGGGCAGATATGTTGTATCGCACACAAGCAAGAGTCGTGATCGGACTATCTCAGCCAAAAATTGCGCTGATTGCCGACTCTGCAGAAAGCATATTGGATGTGGTGTTAACTTATTTTTTCGTGAATGGAAAATATGGATTTCCTGATATGGGCGTTGAAGGTGCAGCGGTGGCTTACGCTATTTCTGCAGCAACCACTGCGACGGGCACATTTTTTTATCTTCACACTCACGTAAATTTTCAACGATATGAATTATTTCGAAATGAATTTTTATCTGCCTATCGTTCACCGCAATTTAACGAGCTCGTTTGCGGTGGATTACACCTGTCATTAAAAACATCTATTTTACCTACAACGCAAATGATCACTAAAATTTTATTTGGTTCGCGCAGTAACGCACCACTCGCGGCTATCGAGGTAGTGTTCGGGTACAGCGCCGTCGCATCGCTTTTTGTCGCAGGATTTTCTGAAGCAGCAAGCATTGTGATCGGACGTTTGGCGGAACATCATTCAGCAGAAGCCATTCAAATTGGAAATTACAGCATGTGCGGATGTTTTACGTTAACTGTTTTGCTAGCACTACCCGCAATCATGCAACCCCAATCTATTGTGCGATTATTTTTAAATGCCGAACAACATCCACTGAGTTTTTCCATGGCTCGCGTATTACTGCAAATACAAGCCGTCATGGAAATCATCAACAGCATCAGCAACACAGGTTCAGATGTGCTGCTTGGTTTTTTAGAAACACGTGGACCATTTTTATTGAGCGCCATTTTTATTTGTGCGTTCAATTCAACATTGCTGTTAATTGCACATTTTTTATTTCATCTCGATCCGCTAATGCTGTATGGCCTACAATTAACTGGAATGACGCTGAATACTGTCGGTGTTGCAGCCATGTGGTGGATGAGACCTTGGAAAAAATGTCCTGCGCCAGAGTCACCAAAAGATGCAGGTCGAGTAGAAGAGCTGCAAGAGCTGACAGACCTAACCGTCGTCACATCTTCGGCGGTGTATTAGTGTGAGTGTGCGTATGTCGAAAAAATGAGAGTGTTGGGCAGTCAAATCATTAGCGTCGACGCTCACACTTCCGTGTGAGCTACTGATTCGTTTTCATTAATGCGCTAACCGCAATATCTTCATCAATGGCTGCCCAGTGTACGCCAACACCTTTTCCGATCAATCGCCAATTATTTCTATCGGATTCGCTCGCCTCGCGTAATTTGGGAAACCAGTTCAGTGGCGCAGAGATTTCCCTGCCATCCGCCAACACAAAACGCACGGCGGTTTTGGAAAAATGAACATCGACCGCTCGATCATCAAATTTTATTGCTGAAAAATTCATGCCATTTCTCCAAAAATAGTACCCTATGCTGCATCACCATCATAGTTATTTTAGCTAACATATTGCTTCGAAATCCATACGCATCTGCAAGCTCTACTGGATTTAACCGGAATTTTGCAACAAAATCACCGTGCTCAACATGTATGTGCGGTGGTTCATTATTTTCATTGCTAAAAAAGAAAAAACGAAACCCATGGGTTCTGAGTATTGTTGGCATTGGCGAAGCACCACTTTATTTTATTTCATGCCAACATTATCTAAGAGTAAACGGATATTTCAATACCGTGTTTACACGCACTTGCTCCGTTAAGATGATTTGCTTCGCAAATCCCGCTCTCTAACGATCGCGGCTCACTTCCATTTTATGCGCGTACTTCTGTGATTAACCATCGCGCTTTGACATCAACATTGAGTGAATCTTGCTGACCTTGTTTTAAGTGCATAAAACCATTGAAAGCGACCATCGCCGCATTGTCGGTGCAAAATTCTAACGCGGGAAAAAAAACAGGATAACCTTTTTTTTCTAACAACTGCGTTTGTTCACGTAATTTTTGATTAGCGCTCACGCCGCCCGCAATCACCAACTGACGACAGTTGGTCTGCTCCAACGCACGCTCAGATTTTTTGAGCAACACATCGATAATGGCCTCTTCAAAAGCGAAAGCGATATCTGCTTTAGTTTGTATGTTGTCTTTTTCAGCGCGAATGAGTTGTATCGCCGCCGTTTTTAATCCGCTGAAACTAAAATCACAATTGGGTTGATGCAACATGGGGCGCGGAAAATGAAAACGGCCGGGTTTACCTTGCGTTGCGAGTTTCGCTAATGCAGGTCCGCCGGGATAAGGCAATCCCAATGTTTTTGCTGTTTTGTCAAATGCTTCACCGGCCGCATCATCCAGTGTTTCACCAAGCAGCTGATAACATCCAAATTTTTCTGTGAACAACAACATCGTGTGTCCACCAGAAACCAACAATGTCACCAAGGGAAATTCAAGTGTGTTATTTTCCAAAAGTGCTGCCATTAAATGTGATTCCAAATGATGCACGCCAATACTTGGAATTTTCCACGCAAACGCCAAACTTTTAGCGAACGATGCGCCAACCATGAGCGAGCCAATTAAACCCGGGCCGCGCGTGTAGGCAATCGCCGTAATTGATTTCTCGTTGACAGCACGCTCAGTCAGTAATTGTTGCGTCAACGGCAATAATTTTAGAATGTGATCGCGCGATGCAAGCTCGGGCACAACACCACCATACGGTTGATGCAACGCATTTTGGCTATACACCAATTGCCCCAGTAAACCCGCTGGTTCGTCGTAAATAGCGACAGAAGTTTCATCGCAGGAAGTTTCAATCCCGAGAACTCTCAAATCAACCCCAGCGCCTTTACCATTTCTCGTTCTTGGCGTAACTCATTTAATGTAACGGCTAATTTTTCTTGACCGAACGCGCTGTGCGTAATACCCTCCACCACAGACACCGCGCCATTTTTCGTGCGACACGGAAATGAATAAATCAAACCTGCATCCACGCCGTATTCTCCGCGTGAACATTTTGCCATAGAAAAATAATTATTTTCTGTTGTGTCATGATACAGCGATGACAATCCACCAATAATAGCGTTCGCCGCCGATGCCGCCGACGAAGCACCACGCGCTTCAATCACTGCAGCACCACGCTGCTGCACAGCGGGAATAAATGTTTTGGTAAACCAAATTTCGTCATGAATAACATCTACCGCACGCTTTCCGCTGATTTCAGCATTGTAAAAATCGGGGTATTGCGTTGCAGAATGATTTCCCCAAATAATCATTTTAGAAACTTGATCAACCGATACGGTGGCTTTCATCGCCAATTGTGCAACGGCTCGATTTTGATCGAGCATGGTCATTGCAAAAAAACGATCGCTCGAAATATCTTTGGCATGATGCATCGCGATAAATGCGTTAGTGTTGCACGGATTTCCCACCACTAATATTTTGACATCGCTCGCTGCGTTGTCGTTAATTGCTTTGCCTTGCGTTTTAAATATCGCACCATTAATTTTTAATAAATCAGAACGCTCCATCCCTTTCTTGCGCGGAACAGCGCCAACCAACGCTGCAAACTGAATGTCTTTCATTGCAACAGCGGGATCATCCGTCACTATCACATTTTTTAATAAGGGAAATGCGCAATCTTCCAATTCCATCACAACACCTCTGAGCGATGGCATTGCTGGCGTTACTTCCAGCAAATGTAAACAAACATTTACATTGGATCCAAATACTTGACCCGATGCAACACGAAATAACAATGCATAACCAATTTGCCCTGCGGCACCAGTGATGGCAACTTTAACTGTTTTATTCATAGTTTTTCTCTACTATTTTATGGATCCACTCAACATAACGCGCACATTGCGAACGATCGCCTATCGCTAAAAAATACGGATTAATGAGGGAAGATTGGGTGTTATATTGCAATCGATTGCCTTGAAAATCAACCACCAAACCTCCCGCTTCTTCTAAAATACATTGGCCCGCCGCCGTATCCCACTCGCTAGTTTTACCCAAACGCACATACAAATCACCGAGACCCTGTGCGATGATACCAAATTTGATAGCGCTATTCATTTGCATCATAGTCACTGATGAAAAAAGCTCGTGCAATTTTTCTTTTAATTGCATGGAACGATCAAATCGCCCACACACAAAACGCAGCGAATGACTGACAGATGCACTCTTGAGTGCAATGGGTGTTGCATTCTCGCCTGTTATTAAAAATGCCCCGCAATTTTTTTCTGCATAAAAACAGTGTTGATTCACCGGGGAATACAGCACACCCAATATCGGCTGATGATTTTCAATCAGCGCAATATTCACCGTGAATTCTGCATTTCTCGCAATAAATCCGCGCGTGCCATCCAACGGATCCACCAACCAATGACGATGCCACGTTTGTCTCACCTCACATGAAGGCGCGTTATTTTCTTCAGACAATACGGGGATAGCAGCGTTTAATTTTTGTAATTGTTCGACGATAATCGCATTCGATGCTAAATCGGCTTTGGTAACAGGGGAATCATCTGATTTCACCGTGACGTCTTGCGAAAATCCGTGATAAAAAAAGGGTAGTGTGGATTGACCTGCTTGAATGGCAATTTGAATTACTTTTTGAAGATCGATCATGAGTGATACTTGCGGCGCATCCTTTCCAGCAATAACACTGCGGCCACACTGCGAGACTCGTGAAATTCAGGATGCGCCAACAATGCATCAATGTTATTTAATTTCCAAGGAAGCACTTCAATCGGTTCTGGCTCATCACCTTCCAATCGCTTCGGGTATAAATCTTTAGCCAGCACAATCTGCATCACCGATTCGAAATAAGCCGGTGATAAACTCCACTCCGTTAATCGCGCCAATGAACGTGCGCCATACCCCACTTCTTCCATCAATTCGCGATTGGCCGTTTCCAGTAAATCTTCGTTTTGATCAATCGCCCCTTTGGGAAATCCCACTACGTATTTTGAAGATGCCGCCGCATATTCGCGAATCAACAAAAAAGTGTCATCATCCAGCATGGGAATAATCAGCACAGACCCTGGATGTTGGCCAGAAATTTTTTCAAAACATGCTTCATGACCATTGGCAAATCGCACACGCATTTCGTCTAATTTAAAAATACGTGTTTTGAATAAGGTTTTTTGATCGAGTAAAACAGGATCTTTTGACATTATGCATTTCTCACTATCACCGGCATTCCAACCACAGCAAATTGTTCATACAGCCATTTGGCATCCGCATTAAATAATCGCACACAACCGCCACTGCGATTAATGAAACCAGACAACGTGGAGCCATGCAATGCAGCGCCACCATGAAAAAATAAACAATAGGGCATTGGTGCACCACCACCCGTTTCCAACGGAAATTCATTGGAATAACAATCCGCACCACCTATTCTAAAAATACGAAAATTTCCGACAGGTGTTTGGCAAGAGTGATTAGCGTAATCACACGTCGATGCGCCGCTACTCGCAGGACCCCAGTAAATTAAATTTCCCTGTTGATCATACGCGCCAAATGCGAATAACGCTAAATTCACCAGCAATAATTTTTTGCCCTGTGTATTGAGATGCGCTGGCAATGGCGATATCGCCATGTAAGATGTTGCAGAAAATTGATTAGGCACCGCGATCCACTGACGATACATGAGCGCTACGTTGGTGCGATTCAAGCGCATAACAGTTTCGCGTTCTTGATAATTTGGAAAGAGTGAATACCACGTGTCACCCGGTTTAACTGAAATGCAATGATAGCCCGGTTGCGTACAAAGCGACTGACCATAACCATGCAAACTCGCCTCAAATTCCTGTTTGGCATAAACCGACGGTGACAAATCATTCCCTGCGTCATCCGCGAAAATAAAACTCGGGAAAAACAGCAAGATGCAGGCTAAAGCGAATAAACGACAATAAGAAAAAAACATGGGCCTTACTACCAAAAATTGATTAAGATATCGGATGACCATCCCATTAAGTCTCTACATCCACATTCCCTGGTGCATTAAAAAATGCCCTTATTGTGATTTTAATTCGCACACAAAGCAAGGAGATTTGCCGGAAATTGCCTACGTTTCGCGATTGATTGCAGATCTTCAAACACAACTGCCCTATGTACAAGAGAGACCTATTACAAGCGTCTTTATTGGCGGCGGAACGCCGAGTTTATTTTCTCCCACTGCCTATGACAATTTATTTTCTCAATTGCGCAAGTATCTGTCTTTTGAAAAAAATGCGGAGATCACATTAGAAGCCAATCCTGGCGCCATCGATCACGCGAATTTTGACGGCTACTTACAAGCGGGCATTAATCGATTATCTATCGGTGTACAAAGTTTTCAAAATGAAAAATTAAAAACGTTGGGGCGCATACATCAATCAGAAGATGCAAAAAAATCAGTGATCGCTGCAAAAAAAGCGGGTTTTGATAATATCAATATCGATTTGATGTTTGGATTGCCAGATCAATCACAGCAAGATGCTTTGCATGATTTGGAAATGGCACTGCAACAATCGCCGACTCATCTTTCTTGGTATCAGTTGACGCTTGAGCCCAACACTTTTTTTCATCGCTTTCCACCTACACTGCCAGCAGACGATTTTATTTTTGAAATTCAACTCGCCGGGCAATCTTATTTGTCGAAAAATTATTTTCATCAATATGAAATTTCAGCATATGCAAAAAATAATCAGCGCTGTAAACACAATTTAAATTATTGGGAATTTGGTGATTACTTAGGAATTGGTGCGGGCGCGCATGCGAAATATACGGATTTAAAAACGGGAAAAATTTTTCGCCGTGCCAATACCAAGCATCCTAAAATGTATTTGTCTGATCTTCAATACGAAATCAAACACATTCCCAACAGTGAATTGGCACTGGAATTTATGTTGAACGCACTGAGACTTCATCAACCCATTTCAAATCAATTATTGTTTGAGCGCACAGGATTGCGTTTTTTTAATATTCAATCGTCGCTAAACAATGCACGTGATAAAAAATTTCTGTTTTTTGACAATCATAGCATCACCTTAACCGATCAAGGGCGGCTATTTTTAAATGAAGTATTAATGTGTTTTTAATACTTTTTTTAATAATTCCCTAATACTTCCCGCCTTATAATTACCCATCGAATATTTAAGGAGGTTCGCAACATGCGAAACCCCCTATATTTAACTGTTTGGTTGAACGCTATGCCTCATTGGGTAATTAACAAAGAAAAAGAAACGGTCACTATCAAGATAGATGAAAAATCATACGAGCGCCCCTTAATGATAACGTGTGATGGGGGGGCAACGTATCACTTTTGGAAAGCAGGCAGCTACAACGCTGCTTACTTATCGGTGACAGAACCCTATGAGGTTTACAAAGAACGGTTAAACATGAGCGATGCAACCGATGCCCCCAGGCGCGCAATTCGCGTTTGGAATGAGCTTAATCCTCAATTTCCTGCAAGAATTGCATCCAACGGAAAAGCTTGGATTGCTCCGAAGATAGAGGGTACGACACCCGCTGACGCCGAAATCGCCAATAAGTTATTTGATATTTTTAAAGGATCTCCATCGATAGAAAATTCACAAAACACTTTTCATAGAATTGTGGTCGATGCCTTGATCAATATCAATTTCATCAAAACAAATACGGGGGAAATTGTCTGTATTGATCCTGGTTGCGCATTACATCTGGAAAACCGAATGGGAAGATTGCAAAGCCGCGACAGCTTGGAATTTTGGGATGAGCCAATGCAGATCGATTTTTTTTTATGGCTGCACGATAATATTACTCAAAGAGCGAAAACAGCCAAAGCGCTTTTGTATTGGGAATATATGCATTTTTCAGATACACGTGACGTAGAAACACTCAGGAGAAATGAAACGCTAATTGATGAGTACGCAAAAAAATATGACGCAATCTGTGCGGTGCCCGCAACAAGAAAAGTTGAAACAATGTGGCGTGACAAGACGGAACTCTCGCAAGAAAAAATAAGGACGAAAATATATAAAAAAGAAAAACTTGAAAGAGAGAAGATCGCAAATAAAGAATATCCCGCGCAAGAAAATGAGAGGTGCGAAACTCCTATCGAAGTCACTAGCGTTACGAGCATATGCGCACAAAAACAAACGTCTGCTAACGAAAAAATAGACTTATTGAAAAAAGAAATAATCGAACGAATTTCGAGATATAGAAAAATCGCTTATTCTGGACGTATCGGAATCACTGCATTTTTTAGAGATCGCAATGTCACCGGATTAAAAGCTGCAAACGCTGATGCACTTATCAAAGAAATTAACGTTGCGAAAAACGAAGATGAAATCTATGCGAAAATTCAAGACGGTATAAACAGAAACAAAGAATATCAAAAAAATCCATATTTTTTGGCCAGCAGCAGATATGGCGAATGTTTATCCGACTGCGAAAAACTGCTTGAAAAACACTGTGGCTCTGAATTCGTTAAAACACTTAAAGAAGCCAACGGAAACTGTTATCGCAGATAAGCGCAGTACCCACCATGCTTTCTCACGTTCAACACGCCCTGCTCTAAAATTAAATACTGCCCCTTAATTCCCAATAATTTTCCGGAAATCACTGGCATTTTATCGAAAGATAATGCGTTTACTTTTTCGAGATACTGCAACACGGGATATTCTAATGAATACATCCGCTGATTATCTGATAAAATAATTTCGTCAGAATACTTTTTTAAAATCTCATCAATATTTTTTCTTGCTTGTTGCAATACTATTTTTTTTGCGAAAATTAAATCAATTTTTTCTACAGAATTTTTCAGCATCAAACGCCAATTTGTTTTATCTGCCACAAAATTTTTTAACGCAACCTCAATCAAACCAGCTTGATAACGATTCTGTGTTTGGAAAATCGGCAACGCTTGCACAGCACCTTGATCTATCCAGCGCGCAGGAATATTCGATTCGCGCGTAATCCCCACTTTCAACGCAGAGGTATTCGCAAGATACACAATGTGTTTTTGATGACATTGTTCATGCGCCCAATCTGTTGCAACACATTTCCCCTGCTCCACTAAACACCGCTCGGGATGAATCATACAGTTATTACATTCCAAAATGCGCTGAAAACAGGGATAACAATACCCTTGCTGAAATGTTTTGGTAATTTTACGATGACATTGCAGACATTCCATCACACCGGTAAATTCAAGCGTGATCATTTTTCCAATCAGTGGATTCAACAACTGATCATTCAAATAATAGTGCACCGGCGTTTCATGCGACACGCGCATTTTACGCAACACGAATGATGTATTCTTCAACGGGGCGCCCACCAATAAAATGTTCTTGAATGATCCGTTCCAGTACATCTGGCGTGCATTGCTTGTACCAAATACCTTCGGGATATACGACAGCAATCGGGCCATCGCAACAAATACGCAAACAATTTGCTTTGGTGCGATAAACACCGGCGATTCCCGTCAAATGCAATTCGTTCAAGCGATTTTTTAAAAATTCCCACGACGCCATGCCCACTTCTTTTTTGCAACACTGGGGCTCGGTTTGATCGCAACACAAAAAAATATGATAGCGAATTTTATCGATATGTAATTTTTTGGCTTTGGATTGCAATGATGTTTCCATGAATTTACTCCACCGACGGAATCTTCACATCAATATTCACATCCGCTGAATAATCTACTCCATCAACTTCAAAACCAAACAGACGATAAAAATCACGCCGATATCCCGCAATATCCGTGATTGATTGAATATTGTCGGTGTTAACCGTCGACCATAATTTTTCAACACCGGCTTGTACGTCGGCCTGCATTTCCAAATCATCGATGCGCACACGATCCTCTGCGTCAGTGACAATCGGTTTTCCTGTATAAACAAAATCACGGAACAAACGCTCCATTTGTTCAATACACCCTTCGTGCGTGCCCTTTTCTTTCATCAAGCGAAATAAAATTGAAATGTAGAGTGGCACCACGGGAATGGCGGAGCTTGCTTGCGTCACCACCGCTTTATTCACAGACACGAGTGCTCGGCTACCTGTTTTTTTTAACATTTCATTTAATTGACGTGCCGTTTTCAGCAAATCATCTTTCGCTTTTCCAATCGTGCCATTTTTATAAATTGCGTGTGTCAACGCAGGGCCGACATACGTATAAGCCATCGTCATCGCATGATCTGCCAATACATTTTCTTTTTTCAATGCGTCTATCCACATTGCCCAATCTTCTCCGCCCATCACAGCCACCGTATGCGCAATATCTTCGGCATTCGCAGGCTCCAACATAATCTCGCTCACCGTACCTGACATCGGATCCACTGTTTTATTGCGATAATCTTGATTGATGGGTTTTAATGTGGAATGAAATGTCTCGCCCGTTTTGGGATGTGTGCGCCGCGGCGACGCTAAACTGTAAATCACGCAATCGACATTGCCGAGATCTTTTTTAATGAGCTCGATGGTTTTATTTTTAATGTCCTCTGAAAACGCATCGCCGTTAATGGTTTTGGCATATAACCCATCGCGATGCGCAATTTTTTCGAATGCCGCGGTATTATACCAACCTGCGGTTGCAGTGCGTTTATCACTTGCTGGCTTTTCAAAACAAACGCCGATGGTTTTCGCTTGTCCTGCGTAAGCTGCGACAATGCGAGACGCTAATCCATACCCTGTCGAACAACCAATCACTAATACATTTTTGGGCGCGCTCGCGATGGCAGAATGCGATTTGACATATTGAATTTGATTCATCACATTTTGATAACAGCCCGCCGGATGAGCGGTCGTGCAAATAAATCCACGCACTTTCGGTTCCACAACCATTTATAAAAGCTCCAACAAAATAAATGCAGTCAGTGTACCAGTTAAGCAAGAGTTTCGCACTTTGCGAAACTCTCTTTGCGCGATGGGGGATTCTCAAGGGGGAGAATCGCGATTCTTCCCCTTGAGTGCAAGCGCGAATTCATTTCGCGCGCAGCATCAATTACAGGAAGGGAGTTCGCACGAAGTGCGAAACTCCTGTTGAGATGGAAAATCTCGATAAAATTAGTTACACTGCACCCCGGTAGTCGCTTGGGTCACCTCGCAGTAATTCGCTACAAACCCCGCCAGGCCCGGAAGGGAGCAACGGTAGTAGTAAAATTAGGTGCAGAGTGTTGGCTTTTGCGGCTGCCACCTTCAAAAAGGATTGCCATATGAGTTATTTAGCCCTCGCGCGCCAATGGCGCCCCAAAAAATTTTCCGAGGTTGTAGGACAGATCCATATCGTCAAAACCTTGCAAAACGCGCTGTCGCAGCAAAAAATTCATCACGCTTATTTGTTTACTGGAATGCATGGCACCGGCAAAACAACTTGCGCGCGCATCTTTGCCAAATGTTTAAATTGCGAAACCGGCGTCACACCCACCCCCTGTGAAACGTGCAGCAATTGCCAAGAAATCAACGAAGGCCGATTTCCGGATTTATATGAGATCGATGCGGCATCGCGCACCAAAGTCGAAGACACACGTGACCTACTCGACAGAATTCCTTACGCACCAACGAAAGGCCGCTTTAAAATTTATTTGATCGATGAAGTGCACATGCTTTCTACGCATAGTTTCAACGCGTTATTAAAAACTTTAGAAGAACCACCTCAACACGTCAAATTTTTATTAGCGACCACCGATCCACAAAAATTACCGGCGACGGTATTGTCACGCTGCCTGCAATTTCATTTATCCAAAATGTCTGCGGAAGAAATCACAACCCAACTCACGCATATTTTATCTTCAGAAAAAATAAAATTCGAACCAGAGGCGATTACGCTCGTTGCAGAAGCGTCGGGCGGCAGCATGCGTGATGCATTAACACTGCTGGATCAATGCATCGCTCACGGCAACAACACCGTGACAATCGCAGACACGCAAGCGCTGCTGGGGCTATCCAATCAAGCGGAAATCTTATCATTACTCAAGGCAATTCATGCAAAAAATGCCACCGAAGCGCTGACCATCACCCATCGATTGGCAACACAGGGTGTGCATTTTGCGCGCGCGTTGTCGCAGTTGTTAACGTTGCTGCATCACATCGCCGTGGCACGCCTGATTGGAAAAAAAGAAATTTTCGCCTTGCCGCCGGATGAAACGCACCGTTATTATCAAATCGCCTTGCAGGCACAAAAAGAATTAAGCATTGCGCCAACAATGCAGATGGGGTTTGAAATGATGGTGCTGCGCATGATGGCTGGCAATCCCGAGAATGCAAAACCACCCGTAAAAACTGAAAACAATCTTAAAGAACCACCAAAAAAACCCGTGATAATGCATTGGAATAATGTCATTAATGATTTAAACTTGTCTGGCGCTACCTTAGCATTGGCAATGCAATGTGTGCAGCAAAGCTTTGAGGAAAATGTGTTGCAGCTTCTGCTACAGCCAAAGTGCAAAGCGCTCTTGAATGTGCGTCACCAGGAACGCATTCAAGAAGCGATGACCGCACTGTGTGGCTGCCCCGTTCGAGTAACGATTACAATAACGGAAAACACAGCGGAAACGCCGATGCAACGAGAGCAGCGTGCGAAAAAAATAGAAGTGGCGCAAACAAAAGTAGCGATAACAAATGACGCGACCGTGCAGCGAATGCTAAAAACATTTGATGCAAGTATCGTTGAAGAAAGTATCGAAACGCAAAAATGAGGTTATCATGACTGATCCAAACGAAGATCAATTACTAGCAAATATCAAAAACAGTATTGCAGACATGCAAAATCAAATGCAGTCCACGTATCAAAATTTGGCCGACATCAAAGTTTCTGCAAAATCACATGACGATTTGGTAGAAATTGTTCTAACTGCAACTTACGCATTCGAAGACATTCAATTCGATAACCGTGCATTGCAAGGCGGTGTCACCGAATTTAAAAAACGCATCCGTGAAGCTTTCACCAATGTCGTTAAAAAAGTGCAAGAAGCCACGCAAGCAAAAACATTGGAATTATTACAACAAATGAAAATCCCGGATGAGATTCGCAATTTATCATCGCCGAGTGATCAGAAAGGTGACGACGATAAAGGCGGTGGATCGAACGGTTAATAATGAATAAAGACGCGGCAAAATATAACCTCGTCGACTGAGGAGGTGGCGCGGTGTGACTCCCCGTTCGCGCAGCCCGTTATCTTGCGGGCGAGCAAATGGGGTCACACCGCAGCCGGATCCCCGCAAGTCGACGAATCAAAAATTCGCGTCTGCCTAATTTGAGGCATGTAATGTTTAGCCCGCTGACAAAGCAACTCATCGACGCATTTCGCGGCTTGCCTGGCATTGGACCTAAATCAGCGCAACGTTTAACGTATCAATTACTCGCAGACAGTGGAAAAGAAAAAGCGCATTTGCTTTCAGATGCGCTCAAGCAAGCGGCATTATCAGTTGCTCACTGTCAGCAATGCCGCCAATTCACCGAAGAAACAATCTGCGCGATTTGCAAAAACAGCAAACGTGATCACAGCTTGTTGTGCGTCGTCGAAAATCCATCGGACATGATTGCGCTTGAACAAACACACGCATTTCACGGTGTGTATTTCGTGTTGCATGGGCATTTGTCGCCGCTTGACGGCGTGACGCCCGACGATTTACACATCCCTCAATTGCTGTCGCGTTTGCAAAACGAATCCATTCGTGAAATCATTTTGGCAACCAATCCCACGGTTGAAGGAAAAGCAACGGCGCAATATATCGCCGGTCGCATTGATGCCAATAAAATCAGCTGCACGAGGATCGCGCACGGTGTGCCGATGGGTGGGGAATTGGAATATTTGGATGGAAGCACGTTGTCGCACGCATTTTATTCGCGTCGACCTGTTGAGTGACAACTTGAGGTGACTATGTTTGGTGATAAATTAAATTTAGGCAATTTGGCAAGTCTCATGAAAAATGCCGGAAAAATTCAAGACATGATGAAAGAAGCGCAAGAAAAATTAAAAAAAATTGAAGTACTGGGCGAATCCGGCGCGGGTGCTGTTAAAATTATTTTTGATGCGCAAAATTATGCAAAATCTGTGACTATCGACGATGAAATTTTGAAAGAAAATAAAGAAGTCTTGCAAGAGTTAATCACTGCTGCGATCAACGATGGCGCCAAAAAAATTGAAAAAGAAAAAGAAAAACTCGTCGGTAACGCCGGTGGATTATTAAATGAATAAAGAGCCGCGCGCGTAAGCAAGCGATATTTTCTTGCCGCGCGCGTAAGCAAGCGAGATTTGCGAAGCAAGTGCGTGAAGCATATGGAATTCAAAGACTACTACCAAACTTTGGGTGTTGAGAAAACCGCAACACCCGACGAAATCAAAAAACAATATCGTCGGCTCGCGCACAAATATCATCCGGACGTCAGCAAAGAAAAAGGCGCTGAAGAAAAATTTAAGGCGATGAAAGAAGCCTATGAAGTTTTAAAAGATCCTGAAAAGCGCAAAGCCTACGATCAAATGGGCAGCGGTTATCGCGGCGGCGAATCATTCACTCCACCACCCGGCTGGGAATTTCAAGGCGCACGCGCGGGCAACACGCGCCATGCGCAAGCCGATTTCAGTGATTTTTTTGAATCCTTGTTTGGTCATCAAGCGCGCGGCGCGCATCACCACTCTTTTCAGCAACGCGGTGAAGATCAGCACAGTAAAATTGCCATTACTCTCGAAGAAGCATTTCATGGTGTTGAGAAACGCATTGCTTTATCCGCTGGAAATGGTCAAGTGCGTGAACTGAACATTAAAATTCCCGCGGGTATCATGCAAGGACAGCAAATGCGTTTAACAGGTCAAGGCATGCCGGGATTCAATGGCGGAAAAAATGGAGATCTGTATTTAGAAATTCATTTTCAAAAACACCCTCGCTTCATCATCGATAAAAAAGATATTTTTTTGAATTTACCGGTGACGCCGTGGGAAGCAGCGCTTGGCGAAAAAATTGAAGTGCCGACATTGGGCGGCGCAATTGCAGTCACCTTACCAAAACATTCTCAAACTGGGCAAAAAATTCGATTAAAAGCACGCGGCCTTCCGGGCGATCCCGCTGGTGATCAATATATAACACTGTTGGTGCATATCCCCGAACCAAAAAACGACGCGCAAAATGCATTGTATGAAAAAATGAAAGCAGAAATGCCATTTAATCCGAGAGAAAGTAAGTGAGTAAACAAAAATATGAAATATATTTCCGGAACCCTCATCAATGACACCACCACCCTCACCTTCGACGAAATTTGCACCGCTGTGCACGCCGATGATGATCTGGTGATTCAACTCATCGAATATCAGATCATCCAACCCAAAGGAAAAAATAAAAAAGAGTGGGCGTTCGATCACATCGCTCTCAAACGCGCACGCCTCGCGTGCAATTTTTATTACGATCTTGACGTGAATCTCGCTGGCATTGAATTATTGCTCAATCTGCTTGAGCGAATTGAAACATTGGAAATCAACTTGCAAAAATATGAAAAATTAAAGAGGTATTAACTCCACCAAAGGCAAAGTTATTACTCACAATATATTGGCAATCAATTTCTCGTTCTGAATTCATAATATAATCTAGCGTAGCGCAATTTGGATCAACCTGATTTAGATTAATAGTGGGCGCAAATCGCTGGTCATTCATCATATGAATACTGAGCCATGCTTCAATTGCCCCGCAAGCACCCAGCGTATGACCAAAATAACTTTTTAATGAACTAATCGGTGTTTGAACACCAAAAACATTGTGCGTTGCATAAGATTCTGCAATATCGCCTTGCTCAGTTGCCGTACCATGCGCACAAATATAGCCAATTTCTTTGGGTGATAATTTCGCATCTTGCAATGCTAATTCAATCGCTTTTTGCATTGTCGCACTCTCAGGTTGCGTAATATGATTTGCATCACAATTTGTCCCAAATCCCACTACCTCAGCGTAGATTGTTGCATGACGTGCCAATGCGTGCGGCAATGATTCCAAAACTAATGTGCACGCACCTTCGCCGATGACCAAACCATCCCGCTCTTTATCAAATGGTTTTGGTGTTAATTGCGGCGTACTATTTTTTTGACTGGTCGCGTAAAGTGTGTCAAAGACAGCAACTTGACTCGGACACAATTCTTCAGCGCCACCAGCGATCATGACATCTTGATATCCGTTTTTTATTGTTTCATATGCATACCCAATCGCTTGACTGCTAGAAGTGCAGGCACTTGATGTTGGAATCAAACGTCCTGCGATTTTAAAAAATAACGCTATATTAACAGCGCATGTATGACTCATTGCTTTAATGTAAGTGGATGCTGTAATTCTTCTTAGTGTTGATTCTGTTTGAATCAATGCTAAATCTGCCAGAGGAGCAGAACTTCCTGCGCAAGAACCATAAGCAACACCCATTCTGCCATCAGACAAAATAGCGCTATTTTCAAGCAAATTTGCATCTTTTAGCGCAGCTTCAGTTGCAACAACGGCAAGTTGCGCAATACGTCCCATTGAGCGAACCTGTTTTCTCGTGAAATACGCTGGCAATTGAAAATCCAGAATTGGCCCGCCCAAACAAGTGTGCAACCCTTCAATTTTTTTCCAATCTTCAATTACTGCGACGCCCGTCTTCTTCTGTCGCATGTTGGATTGAATTTGATTCCAGTTATTACCAAGTGACGTCAATCCACCCATTCCAGTAATAACAACCCGGGTACTCACACCAGTCCTCCATTGATTGAAATGACCTGACGGGTCACATATCCCGCGATATCTGACATTAAATAATTAATGAGGCCAGCCACCTCCTCAGGAGATGCAACACGTCTCGCCGGAATACTTTTCAGCACACGGTCTAGTTCAAGATTTGCAATCATGTCAGTATCCACCAAGCCAGGGGCAACACAATTCACTGTGATATTGCGTTTTGCTAACTCTAATGCCAATGCTTTGGTCGCACCAATAATACCTGCTTTTGACGCACTATAATTCACTTGTCCACGGTTTCCAACAATTCCAGAAACAGAAGTCAATGTCACAATTCGACCTCCTTTTCTTGCTTGAATCATTGGCATGACACAAGGTTTTAATACATTAAAAAAACCATCCAAGTTGGTATGCACAACAGCATCCCAGTGTTCACCAGTCATGCTGGGAAAAATGACGTCATGATTAATACTTGCATTGCAGACAACTCCATAAAGAGCGCCGTTTTTTTCAATATTTTTTGTAATAGTCGCTTTGCATGCTTCTCTGTCTAAAATATCAAAACTGACAATCTCGCCGCTTCCACCAGAAGATTTGATCATGTCGAGTGTATCATTCGCAGCTACTTCATCCTTATTATAATGAACGAGCACATAAAATTGATGATGAGCCAACATAATTGCAGTTGCTTTTCCAATACCTCTACTTGCGCCAGTTATTAATACCCGCCTCATTTTTTTTATTTCCTTTCAGTATTTCTTTTAATTGACTCTCAGATGGTTGATAGGCATTCAGCTTTGCAGAAACCACGCATTCATCTCGACAAAATATTTTTCCATTAAAAACAGCGACGCTACCTTCCATGTAGACTTTGCTTGCTTCGATAATTAATTTATCTCCCAATGAAAATAGTTTATTTTTGTTTAAAAACTGCCTCGCGCTCAATAATAGGCCGGTTTTAGGTGTATTTCCAGCGCCGTGATAACTTGCAAATAACGCAACTGCTTGTGCCATCAACTCAATACCAACCCAAGTGTAAATTCCGTCAATATCGGCATCATAAAAAATATTATCCTCATTGACTTGCATATCGCACTGTACAAAATCATCTGTAATTTTGATGACATGATGAATTAAACGCATTTTACCGGTTTGAGGCAACAGATTGTCCAGTGAGAGATCTCTCATAACACCCCTTCAATAATCAGGCTTACATTACTGCCGCCAAAAGCAAATGAATTACTCATAAAAATAGGATTTTTGAAGTATGTGTCTTCAGCGATCAAATTTATTAGGGGAAGATTCAAGTCAACTTCAGAATCCCAAAGATGTTTTGGTAACAGTTTGGTTGGATTGTGATGCGATAATAGCAACCAACATAATCCCAATTCTTGAGCTGCTGCAGCGCCCAGTGTATGGCCTAGTAACGGTTTTGTTGAACTGCACAAAGGAGCCTTTTCAAAGAGTGAGTTTATAACATAACTTTCCATTTCATCATTTTTTTTTGTTCCAGTGCCATGTAAATTAATATATCCAATATCATCTGGTGCACGACCAGCACTGCGCAACGCTTGTTTGATTGCTAATTTCGCGCCAGCGCCACTTGGATCCGGCGTTGCAATATGATATCCATCGGATGACTCACCAACGCCACTTAACTTGATGGCAGATTTCTTTTTCGTTAATACAAATAATGCCGCGCCTTCACCAATATTTAAACCCTGTCTGTTTTTACTAAATGGATTACAAATAGATTTTGATAGGAGCCCAAGACTATCAAATCCATTCAGAGTTAAACCACATAATGAATCGCTACCACCTGCGATGACAGCATCGCAAATACCTGCGCGAATGAGACGCGCCGCTTCAGCAATCGCTTTTCCGCTCGAAGAACACGCTGTTGACACTGTGTAATGCACGCCAGTAATGTCTGCATAAAAACTCAAAAACGCCGAGCAGGAACCAATCTCTTGTTGTTCATAATGAAATGATGTATTAAATTTTTTATATTTTAGGTAATGCGTCATCGCTATTTCTGCAGTAGCAATGCCTGATGTGCTGGTACCTAACACTACGCCAATTCTGTGTTTGCCATAATGCGCTTTTAATTCTGAAATTTCCTTTTCAATCTGCAGATAAGCGGTTGCTAATAGTTGATTATTGCGGCAATGATATTTTTCTAAATAGTCTGGTAAGTCAACCAGCGAAACATCCACAGATGCAACCAATGTTTTATTACCGCTAATCAATTCTTCAAATGGATGCATGCCTTTCTGACTATTCTTTAGAAAATTTTCGCATACTGATGTTCTCGTCCCACCCAACGCATTAACAATGCCCAAGTTTGCAAGATATATTGAATTTTCATTTCCCATCATTTTTTATCTACGTTAATCGTTGTAATATTAATGCGATAATGTTGAGAAAAATTTTTGAAGTTAACTTTTCCACGCCATGGATTTTCATATTGATACTGAATTTTAATAATGGGCTTCCCATGAAAAGAAAATACACGAACGAGCGGCCGAACTGTTAATTTAATTTGTTTTCCACGCAACATATTTTCTAACACAGGTGTTGGACTGTACGCTAAAATCACATCAAGCAAAGTCTGTTGAATTCCAACGCCGCCATGTTTTATTGGCAAGTGACTACTCTTTACGCGTTTACCATCATAATCAATTGAAAATAATTGGCCACCCCAAACACCGGGAGCAACTAAAATAATATGGTTGGATGAAATCTCAAGTACAACTTGCGTAGTGTATGTTTTTCTTATCGTATGCGCAGTTAATATTTGCACTGCACTCAGATGAAGATCTAAAGTCGCTGGTGTTGGCAGCTGAAGAGTGCATATATTTGCAAAATTTACCTCTGGTTTTTGTATATCGTGAGACTCTAAAACAGCGCAGCCTGGCAATAAAAAAATAATGCAAAGCGTTATAAAAAAATAAATCTTGTTCATTCTTTTCCTCTCACAGCGATAACCGATGGCGCTAAAATAAAAGCGCTTAGAATTCCAATTAATAAAGTAACGCCAAAAAAATGAACGACGGGTGTGCTACTTAATGCGAGTAATCCAAATGACAAAAGTGTCGTGATTGCTGACAATGTTACTGCCAAAATAGTACTGCGATACGTTGTTCTTGTTTCAACAAAAAACAATACATAATCCATGCTAATGCCTAAAACCAATACCAGTGCTAATACGCTAAATAACGTTAAAGGAATGCCAAATAAACCCATTACAGCAAGGCTCAATAAGCCAGAACTTAAGCCGGGAAGAAAATAGATGAATCCTTTTCTTAAACCATATCGCCACAATAATAATAACAATAAAACAAAATAAATGAGGCAGAGCAGTAACGATATTTTTTGACGATATAATTTAAAAATATGCGATACATTTTTTTCATTGTTAATATAAGTAACAAATTTATTATTTGAAGCAATTTCCTGTAACTTGTGAATATTCAAGTCTTGAGCAAGCAACACAATTGAGACGTATTGATGACTGATTTTTCCAAGCCATAAAAATCGTAAAGATTTTGACACTGTCGAATTAACCCATTTATTGATCGTCAATGGCTTAAATTGAATAGAAAGTAACTGATGTTGTATTGCAACCGCTTTTTGTTTACTAACACCAATTTGATTGAAATAAGTGAGTATTTTTTTACCGAGCAATATTTTTCTATAGAGTTGAAAATTGAGACGTTGACTAGAAATGGGTGGCACAAAATCATTGATTGCTAAATATGGCCGCCCATTGTTTTTAAAAATTTTATTTAATTGCATAGAAAGTTGTTTAACATGCAACAATGTTTCATCTGGCGTATTACCAGTAACCACATAAAACGTGGTGCCGAATTTACTACCAATTGCTTTTTGTATGATTTTATTTGAATTTAATAAGTGCGCCGGCATCGATTCAAGCTGATGAACATCATCATTTACGCGCAGGTGCATAATGCCGAATACAGAAATTGCGGCGAACATGATATATATCATCAGTAGTGCGTTTGGTGTCACTTTTCTCCACAAAGAGAGATACAGGTCAGTGATTTTCTGAATCGGCGAATAAAAAACATATTTTCTTGCTTTCAGAAAATAAGGAAATGCGCAAACAACTGTTGCATAAGAAACAGATAATCCAGTGATGGCAAAAACAGCAAGCTGTTTCAAACCAGGCATTGGTGTAAATGATATAATTAAATAGGCCAATAAAAGATTCAATAAGCCTAAACTGATCGCACGAAATATGTTTTGCAAACCTTCTTCTGGTTTCCATTCCTTTCCGCCAATCAGTTGCTCCGCGTAATAAAAAAATGCGTAATCAACGCAAATACCAATTAAGCTTGCGCCAAAGATTAGTGTAAATAAATAAAGCGACCCGAATAACCAAGAAGTCAGCACAAAAGCAGTAATAAATCCCAACGCCCCAGATAACAATGTAAAAATAATTGGGGAAATAGATCTGAATGTGATTAACATGAGCAATATAATTCCAATAATCGAACCAATTCCAATCGTTGAGATATCGTGTCGTGCCATATCGGAACCTGCTTTGGCAAAAAAGAGATAACCCGTTTTTAAAAGATTGACCTGTGGATACGCAATCAACATTTTAGTTTTCGCTGATGATATTAGTTGGGTTGCTTTGTTCTGAGCAGTGATAGAAAAACTATTTTCGCGTAGTATCGCTGTAATCATCACATACCACTGATTTTTATAATGCACCATTAATCTGTCGTGAAACAAACTAACATTGCTCGCTGGTCTTGGAAGCGTTGTAATAAAATGAAGAAATGTAAAATAGGGATCCGTTGCCAACAGATTAGAATTGACCAGGCTGGTTGGGCTATACAATGAAACTAAAGCTGACTGAACAATTTTCTCAGCATGATGAGTGTGTAACAGTTTTTCTTGCGCTGAGGAAAACAAAAACAATCGATAAGGAAAATAAAAATCTCCCCATGCCATTTGCTCTTGCGAATTTGTTAAATAAGTAATATGTTTAAAAATCGATTTGTCATTCAGAACACTAAAAAAAACATCTGCTGCTTTTTCGCTTATTTTTTGAGTTGGGCTACCCACCAAAAAGATAATCTGATTTTCTAAACGAGATGAAAATATTTCTCCAGACTGTTGTGGAATATTATATTTTGATGCTCCTGGCAGCAATTTCATAATATTGGTATTAAATAAGATAGGTGAGAAAAACAAACGTGCAACAAAAAAAGCGAGAACGAAAACAACCAAAAATAACCAAAGGATAAAACGAATCTTAAATGCCCTAGAACTAAACACCATGCCTCTCAGACTGCATTTGACTAAAATAAATAGTCAGTTGATCGCCTGATGCTTCATCAATAATTGCTGTATTGACATAACGACTTCCAACCAGTTGAATTGATTTTATTGCCTTATTAATTGGCGGATGAATTGCAACAAAGCGCATTGACCAATGATGAATATTTCCTGAAAAATGAATTTTGAAGTAAGGTGATAATGCCGTCACATTTCCACGGAAAGCTGATAAAAATATTTTTGTAAAAAGAAAAATAATGGGTTGTTGCTTTTTTGTAAAAACTGTTTCTGGATTCTTTCCGATTTTTTGTGTTAAGTGCGATTTTGTGATTGTTAATGTTGATTGAAATGGTTTCGTTTGTTTCCACGTGAGACCTTTATTTTTGGAAAAAATAAACACTCCTTCTGATTTTAAAGGGGACGATAACAACTTGATATTCCGAACTTGTGAAAAATGACCCGTTAAATACGTCGTCTTAGCAAGTTCTGTTTGCACTGCTTTGAAATTATTTTGGTCAGCGGAAAATCCGATCGTCATGAAACCAATGCTGATCAATATACCAAGTAATATTTTTTTCATCATGTTTTTAGTCCGAGCAGATAATGGTTCACTTTGTCGATAAAAACAGAGGGTGATGCGAAACACATTTCCTTTTTTACCATGTCAATAGCAACTTGTACTGAATAGGCTTTAGAAAGTTTTTCCCCAGTCACTTTATCTATAACCAAATAGTTAATTTTAAGTCGCGCATCTATTTCTACTAAAGTAGCATGCACTATGAACACTTGCTTAAATCGTAATGGTTTTATATATCGAACACGTATATCAATCACTGGCCAAGCGTATCCTGATTTTTTCATCTCTGCATAGTTGTATTTCAATTCTTCTAACAACGCACAACGAGCCACTTCAAAATACTTGATGTAATGCCCGTGCCAAACTATTTCCATTAAATCCACATCAAAAAAAGGGACCTCTATTTCAACGGGAACAGAAAATAAACCTGTTTCTTTATGCATTAATCAGCTTCTCCCGCTTTCAAAAGAATTTTCATCTTTGGGTGATATTGAATGATAATTTGCCTCGAAAATGCTCATTGACTGGCGTGTCAACTCCGCTTTTCTCACCAAATTATCATTCAATCTCACCTTAAATCTGAAAATTTAAGTTAATCAACCTTCAGAGCGGGAACTACTGTGCATTAATACAGTTCCCATTTTCTCTGTCGGATGTTTTCAATAAATTGTCGCAACGATAGATCAAGTGGACGATCTTCTGTTACTATCTTAAATTCTTGTAACACTGAATTTATCATATCAGAGACTGATTTTGATATATCATTATTTCTAAGATCATTTGTACTTAATCGTATTGAAATTGCTTGAGTGCATGCAAGCAGATGTGCTGCAACTACCTGCTCTGTTAGCTCTAATACACGAAGACAATCACGTGCAGCAATTGTACCCATACTCACTTTATCTTGATTATGACATTCTGTTGATCTTGAAAAAACGCTTGCAGGCATTGTATTTTTCAATGCTTCTGCCGTCCATGCAGAAACGCCTATTTGCACCGCTTTAAAACCATGATTGATGGATGCGCGTGCTTTACTGGCAGCAGACAAATTTGGCGGCAATCCATTATTGAATTTAGGATCCATAAGCAGTGCCATTTGTCGATCTAACAAATCAGCGAGGTTTGCCACTTGCGTTTTCATGGTATCCATTACGGTAGCGATATGTCCACCATAAAAATGACCGCCATGCAAAACACACTCTGTTTCGCCATCAATCACTGGGTTGTCATTAACGCTATTTATTTCATTTTCGATCATCATTTTGAACCACGGCAAAGAGTCTTGTACTACCCCAATCACATGAGGTGCACAGCGCAATGAATAACGGTCCTGTAAGCGATAGGAATTTCTAGACAGGGGCTCATCATACGTCAAATCGCTACGAATCCAATGAGCAACCATCTGTTGACCTTTATGCGGCTTGAAAGAAAATAGTTTTTTATCAAAATGAAATGCATTACCTTTCAGTGCCGTGCACGCCATCGCTGTTAAACGCGCGCTCAGACGACAAAGATATTCTGTTCTTTGATAAGCCTCACAAGCAATGGCAGTCATAACTGCCGTGCCGTTCATAATAGCTAGCCCTTCTTTTGGCTTTAATGTAATAGGTTTAATATTCAATTTCTTCAATACTTTTTTTGCAAGCATTTTTTTACCGTGATAGCGCGCATCTCGCTCACCCATTAACACTGCAGCAAGATAGGATAAAGGAGTTAAATCACCACTAGCACCAACTGATCCTTCTTGTGGAATCACAGGAACAATATCATGATTTAGAAACGTAACTAATTGCTCCAGTAAAGCATGACTGACACCTGAAACACCTTGCGCCAATGAACATAATCTCACCGCTATAATCGCACGCGATTGCTGATCGGTAAAATAAGCACCAAGTCCACAGCCATGAAATCGTAATAGATGTAGTGGTAGTTCAGATACCAATTCCAATGGAACTACATTAACGCAGGAATCGCCATAACCTGTTGTCACTCCATAGATTAAACCATCTTCTTTTAATAGTTTTTCAAGAAACAATTCGCCTCTGCGAATTTTATTCTGAAATTTTTGGTTGTCGCTAAGGGCAACGGGTGTTTTTAAATTTGCAATACAGTTGATGTCATCAATCGATATCCATTGATCCCCAAAAGTGATTGCTGATTGAGTTAATTGTGGTGTCATTTTTTTTACTAAACCGTCTATTTTTGCCATACCAAAACGATTACTTTACCTGTGGATTTTGCCAAAAATTATAAAAATTAAACCATTGTAATGGATACTGCACGCAAAACGCACAAAGCAAATCAGCAAATTGCTGAGCGTAATGTCTTAAATTTTCATCTCGATCTGGCCTCGAAATATCAAGCTGCTCTGCAAACTCCTTAATTACCAATCGATATTGTTGATCATGTGACTTTAAACACAACATAAAAAATACGGGGCATGCTAACACGCCTGCCAAAATAAACGCACCCTTTGGAAAATAGGTTCCCTTTCCCAAAAAATTCACTGCAATTGCATTGCTTGGTTGTGTAATTGAAGTGCGATCTGCTGCAATGACGATGAATTCTCCTGAATCCACTTTTTTCTTTAATGCAATCATTAGTGAAATAGTAACCGATTCTGCCTCAATTAAATTGATCGCAAACTTTGGGTTTACTTGATTTAATATCTGATTTATCTTGGCGGAATTTTTCTGAAAAGCAAGTACATTAACGATAATAGCGTTCTCATCAATGAGCGATAATGCGCGAGCAATTTCGATGTTGCCTAAATGTGCAGTTAAAATAATGCCACCTTTTTTATTTTGGAATGATTTTCTGAGTAAATCTTTTCCCTCAATTTTTAGGTTTTTGAGTGTGATATCACCATTCCATACCGACAATTTGTCCGCTATTGATTGAGCATAACTCAAAAAATGGAGGTAGCAAGAGTGCTGACTCGTGTGGGCGTACTCTTGTAGATTTTTTAAATATTGTTTTGATGATCTTCTTGCTTTTCCATTGGTAATGTAAAAATAGACACTTAAAAAATAGAGTAAAATGCGGGTGAATGTTTTTCCAAAAACAGTATAACACCATAACGATATTTTTAACCCAGCTAGTGCGCCAACTTCTTTAATGCTTGCCCAGTGCAGCGCATCTTTTGATTGAAATTTTTGAAGCATCAATAATGGAAATCTTTTTAACATGCCAAAAAATAATTTTGTATGCGTACATGAAATATCCCAATTATCTTTTAGAATTTTAAAATGAGAGACGCCTTCTTTTGGGTAAATGACTTTGGTTGGAATGGATACCACTGACGTGCCTTGCCAAACCAAACGAACGATTATATCAATATCGAAATCCATTCTGCTTTGCAGTGTAACGTTTTGTGTTAACGCGTTAACAGCGTCAATAGGATAAATTCTAAAACCACACATGGCATCTTTTACTCGTCTAGACAATGTTTCGATACTCACCCAAAAATTAGTAATACGTCGACCATGTAGGCGACTCTTGGGGACTGAGTCATCGTAGATAGGAATTCCAGAAATTAATGCCGCCGGATTTTTTTTGCTTGCTTGTAAAAAAAGCGGAATATCATTTGTATTGTGTTGACCATCCGCATCAATTTGTAGTGCATGTGTAAATCCCAATTGGTGCATCTGATGAATGCCTGCCAGCACCGCTACGCCTTTTCCAGAATTCACGGGCAATGTTAACAATGAAACAAAACTAAATTTTTGTAACGCGGCTTTTAATTGCATTTTAGTATTCGTATCACTGCCGTCGTCAACAAACATACACGGCAATTTATATTGCGACAAATTTTTCAACAATACATCAATGGTTGATCCGTGATTATATACAGGAATAACAATACCAATTTTCATATTTTGAATATTCCCAGCGAATAAATATTTATTTCATCAAAATAACGAAATCTTATTTTATTGTTTTCTCGTTTTAAAGATAAAAATAATTGGGTATCCGGAAAAATAACTTGTGTAAACTTTACTTGTGGAATATCTCTAATATTATTTTTGTTAATATCCATCAATTTTTCTGAAAAATAGATTGCCCAATCAACTTGTACTACACCAGGCAATATTGGGGTATCAGCAAAGTGCCCTAAAAAAAATATAATCTCTTTAGGAATGTATATTTCTAAAATACATTCTGATTTATCAGCGGATATTTCACTCGCCAGTAACTTAGGATGTTTTATCATTTGAATGTATGCTTCTCTTTAATCATGACTCAAACAGTTTTTCAAGCATTGCCGGGATGTGCTTCCCTTGCGAGTTTGTCGGTATCATATCAACGTATCGAAATTTTTTTGGTAGCAACAAAACCTCAATATGTTCGGATAATAATTTTTTTAGTCGATTATTTAAATAAGATTTACCCATGCTTTCTAACAATACCCGACCCTTGGAAGTTAAAGTAATCACTGCCGCAATGTATTGGCGATTTTCTTCTAATCGCAATACATACGACTGTTCTACCAACTCATCGCTTTCCAGGAGATTTTCAATTTCAGTTAATGACACACGCTTTTCCTCAATCTTGACTATTCGATCAGCGCGGCCTAGTAATTCAAAACTACCATCTTTATTGAAATATGCCATATCACCCATCATAACAGCGTCTTTGCAATCAAAAAAAGGAGATTGAATAACCATCAAACATCCTGTTTTAGAATTCAATTTCAATTCGACAGAAGGAAATGGTTGCCACCGAGTTGTGTTTTCTTGCACACGATACGCAACTGCACTGGTCTCTGAACTGCCAAAGACCTCAATAGGATAAATACCAACACTTTCGTAAATTGATTTGGAAACAGTCTGCCTCAATAATCCACCTGAAGAAAAAATAGTTATTTTATTTTCGCTAACAGATGACTCAGGCATTCTTTTCAGTAAGGCTGGGCTTGTAATTAAAATCAAGGGGGTTGAATTATTGAAAACACGAATGATTTGTTCTGGATAATTGAGCTGCATTAAATTAATAAGCCGTCCACTGCACAGTGGCCAGAGTATATAAAATAGTAATCCGTAGATATGTTGATGTGATACTGTTGTGAATACAGAGCCATCCATGCGAGAACCAAACGAAGCTTCGAGTTGATTGATTTCAGAACTTAATTCCTCTAGTGTTCGAAATACTTTTTTAGGTTGTCCTGTTGAACCAGAAGTAAAAAAAATTATTCTTTGCTTTGACGATAGATCTTTCGCATTCAACACTAAATTATTTATGTTATCGTTTTCAATGCATTCTAAAAAAATACATTTTTTTTCGCTCTGGTCAGAAACAAAGGAAATATCCGTCAACATCGCATCATATTCCGATTTCAAACTTCTCAAAGAACCAGGCTGATTATTTGGCAATAAAACAGGCTCTAACTTTTTAGAAAGCACTGCTAACAACGCTACAAAAAATGTGTAATGATCCTTAAAACACAAAGCCCAGCGCTGATAGCCCGAAGGTATTTTTTGCTGCAATGCAGCGATATCTGCAATACATTGCTTGGCTAAATATCTTTGGTTTCCGCGCTGGAATATGGCTATCGCTGACGAACTTTCAAGCATCGTTAACAACTGCTTTACGTGATAGATTTTATTTTTCATGTTGTTTTTTTACGTGGCATCTCACCAAATACTCGACAGAAAATAACAAAATCATTAAAAAATAGGCGATAAAGCCATTATATAACATCCAGATTTTTGTGCTCGCAAAAAAAACTGACCATAGCGCTATCATTCCATTCGCAATAAAAAAGCCACACCATGCAACAGTCACCTTTCGTGTATAACGAATGGCTTCTATCGATAAATCAGGACTGGTTATTCTGGCAATGCGTTCAATGGCGCTGGGCGGATAAAAAAGAGAGTGGAAAAAGAAAACAAATAAAATAATATTAATAAAAACAGGATAAAGCTTTACCATCATAACACTATTAAAAGCAACGCCGATCGCACAAACAATCAGCCCAATGACAACAATTGAAACGGATGATAATTGCGACATTGCTGATGATTGCCCTTTCAATATCATAAACCTGAGTAAAAATACACAAGCCAATGCCAACAATAAATATCGTATCGAAAAATAATTCATCCCAAAGTAAATCACACAGGGATAGCAAAGCACTGCAAAAAGGACAACGATTTTTAAAAAGGTTTTCATGTTATTTGTTTAGTTCATTATAAATAACATCGATAACATCGGACACTAAACGTACGGATTTAAATTCTTCTGGGTTAAATTTCCTACCCGTTAGGGTTTGCAAATGTGCAATCAAATCTACTGCATCAATGCTATCCAAATCCAATGCATCATATAAATTCGAATCAAGTTGAATTGTGTTGGGATCAATTTCAAAAAGCTCATGCATTACTTTTTTCAGTTCATGAAAAATTTCATCTTTATTTGCGTGCATTGCATACCTCCTGTATTTTACGATATGAATCCTTTATAAGCTCAGATAATAGCGTCATTTTGGGTATCTCATCTTGCACAACGAAACATTTCAACACTCACAATCCGGCCGTTAAAACTTCACTCATATTGCTTTAGTTCATCAAAATAAGAAGCTCGTATCTTGAAATAAGGAAGGTTTGATTACTTCTTATGGTTGTTAATAAAACTAACGAGCGCCTGCACCGATTGAAAATGTTGATGCAACGACGGATCATCTGCATTCATCGTAACATTATACTTCTTCTTAATAGCAACCCCTAATTCAAGCGCATCAATCGAATCCAGACCAAGGCCATCAACAAACAACGGCTGTTTGCTATCAATATCGCTCAACTGCACATCTTCTAAATTGAGTACATCAATAATCAATTGCTTCACCTCAAGTTCAGATACTAACGTAGTCATTTATTTTCACACCTTTGTTTAGTTCATCGGCGATGTAGCGCGTTAAATGCCTTGCGGCAATTGAAGGCGGCGTTTTACCAGTTAAGAAATCGCTAGGGTTAATCTCTTTTCCCACTTTAATGATATATCTTACCTTCTTCTCAGGTATTTTATACCACTTCCCATCTTTGTCTAGACAGCTTTTTGTACAGCTAATATGAATTAATATTATTGGGGTATTCGTGCGGACAACGATATTTGCGGGTCCACGTTGCAAGACTATCGGCTGTCCGGGTGTCGTGCGCGTTCCTTCAGGAAAGATTAAAAAATTATTGCCTTCGTCGAGTAATTTTTTTATCTGCGAAACTGTTTCCATTGATTGTTTATTTTGCACATATCCACAACTCTGGATAATTTTTTTCATAAAAAAATTATCCAGTAAAGATTCTTTCACGATAACCTGACATTGCCTTAACCTCGAAACAATTAAAACATAATCAATTAACGTGGGATGATTACTCAAAATTAAATGAGATTTGCATTGTGCTAATTTTTCAAAATCATGAAATTCAAACTCAGCGATCCCAAGTGACTTCATCATCAATACAAACCATTTGAAAAAAATACTAACAACGCGCTGGGATCTCAAATGTTTTACAGATATATCTGAACTAGTGTAATTAATCATCGGGGTGATAACATAACCCAATAACAATCCACCAATACCAAATGTCGAGAAGCTTAGACCCGTTGCGAAAATGCGCCAAATAAAATTTATCTGGTATAGAAACCATGTCATATATGATTCCTTTTCCACGCAATTCTTTTGCAGCAGTCGCCTTGTGTTAAAAATTCTACCCCTGCCCCATTTAACCAATCATAAAAAAGCAATGCCCCCGCAATCTTATTTTCACTTTCTGAGTTATCTAAGCAATCAACGATGTTCACTGAAAACATTTTTTTTCTAATTACTTGAGTTGACAATAAAAATGCGACTGCGTATTGCTGGTCGCTTGAAAGATTGAGAGATTGATATTCAGTCGGTATGTGATCATCAAAAATGGTTAATAATGCTTGGTTATCTGGATGTAATTTAAGCCAGGTAAGCGCAGATACCACGCCGGTTAAAAAAGTGTTTTTTCCAGATGCAATTGACGTCATATTTTGTTGTAGTTTATGAACAATAGAGAAAATCCCAGACGCAGTATTATGCACGGAATGAGAAAAATCTGACGGTGATAATAACTCACCTCTACTTAAGTCAGTTAATAAACTCACACCACAATTCAACTCTCCATGTTCGGAACAAAAAACTGCATAATCAATTGAATGGTTTTCCACTACTTGTGATGCCACTGTTAAAGCCATTTTAACAGCTGTGTTACAAGATCTCGCGATAACGGGCGGAATATATTTTTTATATAAAGCAGACAAATCAGATGCAGAGGAAAATTCTGGCAATAAACAGGCGCTAGATAAAATACTAATTACTTGCGGAAGCATGATTCTTTTTCTTGCAACATAATAACGTATGCCCCGCGCCAATATGATCAATATCTTCATCAATATAAAGATTGGCTTGATGAATGAGTTTTATCATATCCTTAGAGTGATACATTCTGCTATTGCCATTCGCCATACAAGTAAAATAGATTGAGGTGCAGTTAATAGTATATTCTGCCGCGCGATAAGTCTGCCTATCCCAAAACAACTCGAGAATATACAAGGAAGTATTGCGATCCATCACATCAGCGGCACGCTGCAAAATACTTAAAATTTTTTCCTCCGAAAAGCAATCTAGAAATTGACTCATCCAAATAACATCCGCTGTGCGCGGTAATGTTGCAGTCGGGTCTAGTAGATCAATCTCAAATTCATCGACACGATCACTGAAACCTTCTTGCACCATATTTTTTTGTGCAACGATAAGTTGCTCCGGTAAATCAGCGATGGTAATACGCACATTCGGATTGTATTTAAGGCAGGCTATCGCCCATTTTCCTGTGTTACCGCCAACATCCAGTAACTGATGAACTGGTTTTGAAAAAATAAGTGGCAGTACAACAGGAAATGCTTTATCTGAATAATAATGATCGAAAGCAAACCAACTGTCTTTAACTGTTTTTGGCAATGTTGACAGCGCTGGATAAATTGTTTCCCACTCACCAAATAGTTTTAATCCTTCCGGTTTTCCTGATTTAATGGCATCCAACAAACTAAACAAACCTTGATAACAAACGTTCTGAATAAAATCAATGTTCACTTGAACCATACTGTCACATAAAATAAAATGGCCCACTTTATCGAGAACATAATTGTCTCCATTGAGCCAGACCAATTTACAGCTTAATCCTAAATCCAGCAATACCTTCACGCCATACACACTGAGATTGAGCTCAGCCGCAACACGAGCAGCGTCGATACCATGCTCGCCGTGCTCACCAATTAACCCGATAACACCCAGCTTCCATAAAGCATAAGTGCATTGAAACACAACGGGGTAACATGCGATTTTCAGCGCTTCTTCTTTTGCCTGTAGCGCAGAAGAAGCGTCTGGGGTATGCCAATATTCCAATATGGTACTGCTTTCTTAATGATGAAGGTGATACTGGATATCACGATTCAACAGGATCACCCACTTATTGAAATTGCGGTGAATCAAGCCGTTACCAGCCCTCAAATTATGCGAGCCTTCATAGATGATCGAATAATTGCTGCTAGAATACGGAATCTTGACGTCCGCTCTGTGATTACGGACAAAGGCAGTCGCCCTAATTAGACCCGGCTTAACTTTAACTGCATGCCAATAGCGTCGTTCATTCGTCGCCGCCATAATCGCAACACCTACTTGATGACGAGTTAAATGGGGAGGTACTGACTGGTCATGAAGATTGTGCACCGAAACAACCCTTGCGCAACTGAATAAGAACATCGAAGCAATTAAAAAAGTTAATCCGATAATTGATTTTTTAAACATCATAGAATCCTACCTATTGTTAAACCTGTGTTTGACGTTTTTTAACCACTAAAATTTTATCAAGCAAATTACTTAGATTCAACTACAGCGAGAATTCTGATTGAATCAATGCGAATTGCTGTGCTACTCTATGGACGGTAATTTCACTAATCAGGATCTATATGAAAACACACACACGAGTTCTAATAATCGCTTTTTCCAGCACCGTTCTGGCAGTTACTGCGGGTTGTTTGAATATGCCAACCAAGCCAGCTAAAATTTCACCGACCCATGTTTCTCAAGCTCAATACAAAAATTTTACCTGCAAAGAATTATTGAGCGAAAGAACCGCTCTATCCGATCAAGAAGGGAATTTAATCGCCGCCCAAAATGAAAGAATTAAAAATAGCAAAATTCAAGGTGTCGTATTTGGATTTGGGCAGGGAGATAGTGTGGCCGCTCCGGAATTAGCTGATGTCAAGGGAAGATTGGTTGCTGTCCATGAGTCCATTAGCAATAGACATTGCATGATTCAAAGACATTAAAACCACGTCATGCCGCGCGAACGCGCGGTTACACGGTGTATTCCACCTTCACCACCTCATAAATCACTTCGCCGCTGGGCGACAGCACAATCACCTCATCAGTTTCCATTTTTCCAATCATGGCGCGGGCAACAGGAGAAGTAACAGAAATTTTTCGATGTTTTAAATCCGCTTCATCTTCACCGACAATTTGGTAAATCACTTCTTCTTCGCTGTGCACATTCACGAGTGTTACCGTGGCGCCAAAAACCACTTTGCCTTCATTGGGAATTTGAGAAATATCAATCACGCGACAATGGGATAACTTGGATTCTAAATCACGAATACGCCCCTCAATAAATCCTTGCTTTTCTTTCGCTGCATGGTATTCCGCATTTTCTTTTAAATCGCCGTGCGCACGCGCTTCTGCAATCGCTGCGATAATCGCGGGGCGTTCAACTTTTTTTAAGTGTTCCAGTTCTTGTTGTAATTTTTTATGGCCAGCTAAGGTCATGGGGGTTAGTTGCATAAGTACCTCTGCGCACTTGCTACGCTTACGCTTCGCGCGTGCTTCTTTTTTTATTGATTATTTTTTATATTCACAATTTCACCAATCTCTCGCGTTTCAATTGCTAAACACACGGCTTCAGCGCCTGCGAGTGTGGTCGTGTAACAAATGCCGCGCTCAACAGCGCAACGACGAATGGTAAATGAATCCGCAATCGCTTTTTCGCCTTCCGTCGTATTAATCACGAGCTGCACATCGTTATTGCACATGCGATCCACAATATGCGGCCTACCCTCTTCTACTTTATTCACGACATCGCAAGCAAGTTGTGCGTCACGTAACGCACGCGCCGTTCCCGCAGTAGATAATAAATGAAATCCGAGTGCAATTAATTTTTTTGCAATCGCCACAACACGCGGTTTATCGGCATCACGCACACTAATAAAAGCAGTTCCTGATAATGGGATTTTGCTATTGGCTGCTAACTCTGCTTTCAAAAATGCACTGCCCAGTGACGTTGCAATGCCCATGACTTCACCCGTAGAACGCATTTCAGGACCCAAAATTGGATCCACATTTTTAAATTTAGTGAAAGGAAAAATAGGTTTCTTCACAGAAATATATGCATTATTTTTTCGCTGGATGGACTGTTCGCTGAGTGAAACGCCCGCCATGCAACGCGCCGCAATCGCTACGAGCGGCAAACCTGTCGCTTTTGCCAAAAAAGGCACGGTGCGTGATGCACGCGGATTCACTTCCAAAATATAAATTTCATTATGTTGTATCGCAAATTGTGCGTTCATCAAACCAACCACTCGCAGCGCGCGCGCCAGTTTTTCCATTTGTTCACGCAACTGATTTTGTATTGCTTCACTCAAACTGTGCGGCGGAAACACGCACGAAGAATCACCGGAATGCACGCCCGCTTGCTCAATATGTTCCATGATGCCCGCAATGAAAATTTCTTTTCCATCCGATATCGCATCAATATCTACTTCGATCGCATCATCTAAAAAATGATCGAGTAACAATGGATTTTTCAAAGAGACTTCTTTGATGGATCGTATGTAATCATAAAACTCACGTTCATGAAAAATAATTTTCATGTTGCGTCCACCCAATACATACGACGGACGCACAATAATCGGATACGTCACTTCTTTCGCAAAACGCAAACCTTCTTCTTTTGAACGCACAATGTTGTTCGCTGGTTGCTGCAATTTTAATTCATGAATAAGCGCTTGAAAACGCGCACGATCTTCCGCTAAATCAATGGAGTCAGGCGGCGTACCCACAATCGGCACACCCGCTTTTTCCAACGCATGTGTTAATTTAAGCGGCGTTTGCCCGCCCAGCTGCACGATAACACCTTTGGGTTTTTCGATTCTTACAATTTCCAACACATCTTCGAGCGTCACTGGCTCGAAATACAAACGATCTGAAATATGAAAATCTGTTGAAACGGTTTCTGGATTACAATTCACCATGATCGTCTCAAACCCAAGCTCACGCATCGCAAGCGCTGCATGCACACAACAATAATCAAACTCTAAACCTTGGCCAATGCGATTGGGACCACCACCGAGCACCATGATTTTTTCACGTTGCGTCGGACGCGATTCATCTTCGCTCTGATACGTAGAATAAAAATACGCAGTGTCAGTTGAAAATTCAGCGCTGCAGGTATCGATGCGTTTGTAAACGGGATGTAAATGAAATGCATCGCGTTTGCTACGCACTTCTTCTTCTGTTGTATTGAGTAGTGTTGCAATTCTCGCATCTGAAAATCCTTTTTGTTTGATATAAAATAATTCTTCGCGCGTGATTGCGTCCAATTTTTTTTCGCTGATTTTATTTTCAATCACGACCAACGCTTCGATTTGCGCTAAAAACCACGGATCAATGTGCGTGTGCGCAGCAATTTCATCGCATGAAAAACCAAAACGAAATGCGTCAGCAATAAACCATAAGCGCTCATGAGTCGCCATGCGTAATTCTCGGCGAATTTTTTCTCGCGCTTCTTCGCAATCATATTGATAACTGTCTGAATCCGCGATCACGCGAATTTTTGGTTCTAACCCATGCGCATTAATCTCTAAACCACGAATGGCTTTTTGCAATGATTCTTGAAAATTGCTGCCAATCGCCATCACTTCGCCAACAGATTTCATTTGTGTCGTCAATCGTTTATTAAGCTGCGGAAATTTTCCAAATGCAAAGCGCGGAATTTTTGTCACGACGTAATCGATTGTTGGCTCAAATGACGCAGGAGTTTTGCCATTGGTCATTTCATTTTGCAATTCATCTAATGTAAAACCAACTGCTAATTTTGCAGCGATACGTGCAATCGGAAAACCCGTTGCTTTCGATGCCAACGCGGATGATCGCGACACGCGCGGATTCATTTCAATCACCATCATCTCGCCGTTTTTCGGATTCAATGCAAATTGCACATTGGAGCCGCCGGTATCAACCCCAATTTCGCGCAAAATCGCAATCGCTGCATCGCGCATGCACTGATATTCTTTGTCTGTAAGTGTTTGTGCAGGTGCGACCGTAATTGAATCGCCTGTGTGAATTCCCATCGGGTCCATATTTTCTATCGAACACACAATAATGCAATTGTCTTTGCAGTCGCGCACCACTTCTAATTCAAATTCTTTCCAACCAATAATCGATTCGTCGATTAATAATTCGTGTGTCGGCGATAAATCAAAACCACGTTCGCAAATATCAATCAATTCATCGCGATGATACGCAATGCCACCGCCCGTGCCGCCCAACGTAAATGACGGACGAATCACCACCGGAAATCCAATCTCTTCTACAATGCGAAGCGCGTCTGCCATCGTGTGCGCAATACCTGAGCGCGGCGTTTTTAATCCAATTTTTTGCATGGATTTTGCAAACAGTTCTCGATCTTCTGCTTTATCAATCGCCTCGCGTGAAGCGCCAATTAATTCTACGTTATATTTTTTTAAAACCCCTTCGCGCGCTAAATCTAACGCGCAATTCAACGCCGTTTGTCCACCCATGGTCGGCAATAATGCATCGGGGCGTTCTTTTTCAATAATGCGCGCCACTACGCTCCACTGAATCGGCTCGATGTAAATCACATCCGCCATCGTAGGATCTGTCATGATGGTGGCGGGATTAGAATTAATTAACACCACGCGAAATCCAAGCTCGCGTAATGCCACGCACGCTTGCGTTCCGGAATAATCAAATTCGCATGCTTGCCCAATCACGATGGGACCTGCGCCAATGATTAATATTGTTTGGATGTCAGCGCGTTTTGGCATAGGTTAGAAACTCATCAAATAAAGAAGTAATATCGTGCGGCCCCGGCCCTGCTTCTGGATGGCCCTGAAATGCCATTATTTTTTTTGTTTTGTGTAAAAAACCTTGTAGCGTATGATCGAATAACGACACGTGCGTGATCATTAATTCGGGCGGCAATGTTTTTTCATCGACGCAAAAACTGTGGTTCTGACTGGTGATGAATATTTTTTTAGATCGCACGTCTTGTACGGGGTGATTAATTCCATGATGACCAAATTTCATTTTTAATGTTTTAGCGCCGAAAGCCAATGCAATCAACTGAAATCCCAAACAAATACCAAACAGCGGAATATTTTTTTCCATCAACTGTTGGATGTTGCGAATCGCATAATCACACGCAGCAGGATCGCCAGGGCCGTTAGACAACACTACGCCATCAGGTTTTAATTTCAACACTGCTTCTGCAGAAGTGGTCGCGGGAACAATCGTTAAACGGCAACCGCGCGCTTCCAATAATCGTAAAATATTTTCTTTCACACCAAAATCGTACACCACCAGATGTAATTTATTTTTTTCTAAACGCTTTATAATTGCTGAGGTTGTTACCTCAATCGCTAGATCTTTGTTGTGTAATCCAGCAAAACTGCGCGCTTTGACAATCGCTTCATCCGCACTTGTTTTTCCCGTGACAATACAACCACTTTGCGCGCCTTTCTCGCGTAAAATCCGTGTTAATTGACGCGTGTCGATGCCCGCAATCGCGACGATGTTGTCGCGTTTTAAAAAATCGGTCAGACTTTCGGTCGCTCGCCAATTGCTAACGATGAGCGATAATTCTCGAAGAATAATTCCCGCAACTTGAATGCGAGGAGACTCCCCATCTTCTGGATTAATACCTGTGTTTCCAATGTGCGGATAAGTGAAGGTAACGATTTGGCGACGATAGGAGGGATCAGTCAAAATTTCTTGATAGCCCGTCATGCCGGTATTAAACACCACCTCGCCAACGGTTTCGCCGGAAGCGCCAACAGAAACACCTGAAAATACCGAGCCATCGGCTAACGCCAAAATCGCGGGGGTTGATGGCGGCACAAGGCTCGTGAATGACATGTCAAAATACCGTAAACTGACTCGGTGCAGGATACGCGATGCAGGCAAAAAAGGCCAGGACTCATCAGCAATTCCCACTCTGAAGGTTGATTAACTTATGAAAGCGGGGGAGAGCTGAGGGCTCATGTCACTCAAAAGCATTTCTCTTAAAACAGCACTCATGATTACCGTTGCGATTTTATCGTGGTCATCCTCATTTGTGTTTATTCGGGTTGTCTTGCAGCAATATTCTCCAGGTTCATTGGCTTTATTTCGATATCTGATCGTTTCCGCCACCATGCTAATTTTTTATCTTCGCCTGAAAAATCGGCACAAACCAACACTGAAAGAAATGATGCAATTATTTTTCATTGGATTTTTTGGTATTGGTCTTTACATGATTGCCATTAACTATGGAGAACTCACGGTTTCAGCCAGCATTACGAGTTTTATTATTGGCATGAATCCAATTGTCTCAATGTTATGGGCTATGTGTTTTTTTGGCGAAAAAATCGGTAAAAAAGGCTGGATCGGTGTTGCCGTCAGTGTTGCGGGGTTGATGATTATTGCGGGTGCTAAATTGTATGACGCTACTTTCGGCATCGGCATGGCGTATATTATTTTTGCGGTGGTGTGCGCTGGCATGTATAACGTTGCGCAAAAAACACTACTCACCAAATTTCATCCCATCGAAGTTGCTGCCATCACCGCTTGGTGTGGCACGCTTGTGATGCTCATCTTTATTCACCCCATGTTGCATGACATTCCCTTGGCAAGCTGGGATGCTACTGCATCGATTATTTATTTAGGTGTGGTGCCCGGTGCTATTGGTTATCTCGCGTGGAGTTATGCGTTGAGCGGAGAATTGCCGCCCACTAAAGTCGCGTTAACGCTGTATACTCTCCCACTTTTTTGCACATTCATGGGGTGGTTGTTTTTGGGCGAGCTCCCAACGATGCTCGCAATTTTGGGCGGATGTGTCGCGGTCGTGGGTGCGTTGATTGCGACGCAATATTAAAATTAACTGGAATGTGCTTTATCGTCACATTTTCTACTAAATTCTCAGAATTCCTTAAGATAATCGTGAGAAAATGGTTTCAAAATGTACATAACCCACGAGAAATAGAATCATGAGACCGTTGCTTACGATTGAATATAATCTCCCTGAAAGCACTATCAAAAAACCCGATGAATTTACAAGTCCGCTGGAATCGGTTTGCGATGATCTTCGTGATGAATTAAAAAAAATGGATGCGGCGATTCAATCTACTGTGGCATATATTGCATTCGACAAATCACTGCTGGAGTTAATAAAAAATTCGCATCAAGCGGGTGCGCGTCATATTTCCTTAACTATTTCTGCTGACGAAAATTCCGTGTTGATTCAATTGTCGGATCAAAGTAACAGTCCTATTCCAGAAGACAAGACCGGAAAATACAGCTGGGAAAAAGCATTAACCACCAGCTCTCAAAAAAATCACGCTGAAATACGCTCAGGTGGTCAACACTTAGGCCTTGCAATTCCTGCCTACTTTTTAGAAAAAAATGGGGGTGAATTAAAATTATTGATCAATGAAAATCGAGATGGAACGATGGCGAAATTCTCTTCGCTAAACATTCCTTGCAACACTTGCATCGAAGATGAAGAAAATATTGTCAAAACCATGATTCGTGAATTGATAAATCCAATAGATGGTCTAGATGAAAAGCTCGAATTGTTAAAGCAAATCGAAACAAATTCACAATCAAGGACTGTAATACATGCAATGAGGGCAGTCAAACAGGAGTGCGGTGGTGGTTCTCCCACTTTATCGTCACCAATATCAAGCACAACACCGACATTGAGCTTATCAGGATCGTTTTTTGGAAAGAGACGGGGATCATCACCTGCTTTAACTTCGCCTATTTCGCCAGCACCTATTGTCCCCGCACAATCCTTTGCTCCTACTGCTTCTGACGCATTGGATAATAAAGAACAATCATTTAAATGTTTGCCTCCACAAGCACTGCAAGCGATGTTGGATAATAGCCCATTACAATTCGCTAAACTCGAGCAATAATTCCTCCAGCGGCGGAATATTGGAATCACGCTCAATCACTAAAGGCGTATTGGGAAAATAACGATCGGCTTCGCGATATAATTCCCACACTGCATTAATAATCGACGCATCGTGGGTGTCAATAATATGCGTTTGACACTGTTTGTGTCCTGCCAAATGAAATTGCTTTACACGCGTACGTGGAATCCCTTGTAAATAATGTTGTGCATTAAAACCGTGATTAAACGCATTCACAAAAATATTATTCACGTCCAACAAAATAAAGCAATCCGATTTTTCTGCAACACTTGCAATAAACTCCCACTCCGTCATTTCATTTTCAGTAAACGTCACATAACTGGATACATTTTCCAATAAAATACGCTGATCCAAATAGTCTTGTACCGTTTGAATGCGCGACACCAAATGTTCAACGGTTTCTGCAGTAAAAGGCAACGGCAATAAATCATGCGTATTTTTTCCATCGACACCCGTCCAACAGAAATGATCCGAAATTGAAATTGCAGAAACGGTTTTCGCCAATTTTTTTAAATCGCGTAAATAATTTTTGTTGAGTGGATCAGTACTGCCAATCGATAATCCAACACCGTGCAACGCGATGGGATAATGCTTGGCAATTTTTTTTAAATAACTGTAATCATTCCCTGAAAAATGCATAAAATCTTCAGAGATTGCTTCAAAAAAATCAAGCTCGGGTTGTTGATCCAGAATCGCTTGATAATGTAATGGGCGAAGACCAAGGCCGCGCCTCATGTAGCTGCACCTTGAGATTCTTCCATGTACGCTTTACCAGGCGCGTAATTTAACGAAGTACATGAGGATAAAAAAAGAATGCTCGCAATAAAAAATAACTTAAGCGCGCGCATGCGATAACCCTTGATACCATTTGAGCAGCGCATTTGAAAATAATTGCGGTGCGGTTTCTTGTGCGCAATGCATCACGTCTTCGAGCGCTGTTAATTGAAGGTTGGGATAATGATCGCGAGACCAATGCACCATTTCAATGGTCGTGCAAAACCCAGGAATTGCATACATCAATAATTTTGGAATTGTCGTTTTTTGCAACCACACAGAATACTGCTGAATAATGCGGCTCGCTTCACTTGTTCCATCACCGAGTGGCAATTCGTTCACGTATTGCCACAACAATTTTCGGCTGTCGCGCGATGAAAACGGCTCGCGATAATACGACATCGCTTCTTGCGATAAATTCGTGATGGCGCTGCGCGGAAACATTTTTTCGACCAAATAATTCTGATCCAGGATTGCGCGCTCACTCGCATTTTTATTTTTGAGCAACGTGCAAAACTGTTGCATGGGCAGCGACAATTCAGTCCATGCAGTAATCGGCTTGATATACGATTCATACAACACAAGTGCACGAATATTATTTTCATGACGTCTTGCATAATCAAGCCCAATCACCGATCCCCAGCCGTGCATCACCAATGTAATGTTGCTCAATCCCAATGCTTGAATAAATAATTCGAGATACTGGATATGATCACGCACGGTATAAGCGATATTGGGTTTATCCGATTTTCCCATGCCAATTAAATCAGGTGCGATGCAGCGCGCCGATGTCGACAGCGCAGGAATAATATGACGCCAAAGATAATTGGAAGTCGGCATACCGTGAATAAATAAAATGGGGTTGCCCACACCCTCGTCCCAATAATGCATGCGTGATCCATTGACGGTCACATAGTGCGAAGCAAACATAACTCTCTACTCCATTATTTTTTTGAAGCAGCTTGCGTCAAATCAAATAACTCTCGCATGCCAACCGAAACAATCGAGAAATCAGTGAGCTCAGTGCTGCGTAAATCACTTAAAATTAAGCGCCAACGCGCAATCAAATCCTCATGATGAGACAGCCACGCATCCACACGCTGCGTCACACTCTTGGCATCGCTAAACTGAATGACGCTTGTCGTCAATTCTCGTTGCATCCAATCCAAATCCGCTTTGAACGCCGCTTTAGCCAACACCGACCAGCGATGCGTCACCGGATGATCGTTAATCTTATCGCGAAACCAACGCAAATCCAAACGATCAACCAACATAAAATAAATACGCGCGACTTGATAGACATCGGAATGGTGAGACGTCGATGCCTCAACGATATTTAATGCATGATACATGGATCGCGCGCTCGCAATTTGCAGCGCCACGGATTCCGGAACAGAAGCGGCAATGAGCTGAGCACAACGTTCGTTCATTCCATCTTTGTCTTTGCCCAACAATAATTTTGGCAAGCGTTGATATAGCCCTTTCACTTGTGGCTCAAAACGTGTCATTAATTTTTTATAATCCAATGCATCGCGACAATTACGTAACATCCAGCGTGTCGCGCGACGCACCAAGCGAATCACTTCATCAATCATCTGATATTGCAGCGCCATGTCCACACGATAATCCAATAATTCAATTTGTTGATACATATCGTCAATATGAAAAATATTATATGCCGCAATAAAAGCGCGAACGATGGTCGCAACCGACGCCGCTGTTTCATCTTCCATTTGATAAATAAATGTAATGCCCATGCGTGAGACTAAAAAATTCGACAACTGTGTTGCTAAAATTTCATGACGTAAGCGATGCTTTTCGATGGGCTTGCTATATTTTTTGTATAAAATCGCGGGAAATGCGTATTGAATAAAATGCGCCAATCCAGGATCACTTAACAAATCAGAATGGGCAATCGCTTCTTTTAAAATAATTTTACTGTAAGCAAACAGCACGGAAATTTCAGGTGAAGTGAAACCAAGGCCTTTGGATCGGCGCTCTAAAATTGTTTTGCTGTCCGGCAAAAATTCCAACGCACGATTGATTTTATGCGCTTGTGCTTGTGCATCCAAATAACGCGCATACAAATTCATGTGGTTGGGTGACATCATCGTTAAAAAGCTCACTGATTCGTTTTGATGATAATTATTATTCAGCACCAACTCTGCCACTTCTTGGGTCATAGAGACGAGCAATGTGTTGCGCTGCTTTAAAGATAATTGACCCGCTTCTACAATCGTATTCAATAAAATTTTAATATTGACTTCGTGGTCAGAACAATCTACACCAGCAGAATTATCGATGAAATCCGTATTCATCAATCCGCCTTTGGCGGTATATTCAATGCGTGCCAGTTGTGTGAATCCTAAATTTCCCCCTTCAACAACAACGCGCGCGCGCAAAGTGGATGCATCAATACGTAATACATCATTCGCGCGATCACCCGCTTGCAAATTATCTTCCGTACTTGCTTTAACAAACGTACCAATGCCGCCATTCCAAATCATATCGATCGGTGCTTTTAATAAAGCACAAATCAATTCATTCGGTGTGAGTTTATCATTCCCAATGTCTAATAATTTTTTTACCTCATCAGACAACGTAATAAATTTTGCTTGTCGCGAATAAACACCGCCCCCTTTGGAAATTTTGTCTGCTGCGTAATCACTCCATTGCGAACGCGCGAGCCCAAACAATCGTTTTCTTTCGGCAAAACTGCTAGCCGGATCTGGCGTGGGATCTAAAAAAATATGTTGGTGATTAAACGCGCCCACTAATTTTAAATGCGATGACAATAACACCCCATTGCCAAACACATCCCCCGCTAAATCACCAATACCAATCACCGTTATTTCTGCTTCATCGACTTGAATACCGATCGACTGAAAATGTCGCTGAGCAGAAACCCAAGCACCGCGTGCAGTAATACCCATTTTTTTGTGATCGTAACCAGTCGATCCGCCAGATGCAAATGCATCCGCCAACCAAAATCCACGATCAACTGCAATTTGATTCGCAATATCTGAGAAAGTAGCGGTGCCCTTGTCTGCCGCAACCACTAAATAACTATCCGCATCGTCGTAACAAACGACATCTTTCGGACGCAACACTGTCGTGCCCTGCAAATTATCCGTCACATCCAACAATCCACCGACAAATCCTTTGTAACAAGCAATTGCGGCGGCTTGTGCCACTTCACGAGACGCATCGACGGGTAAATTTTTAATAACAAATCCGCCTTTTGCACCCGAGGGCACAATCACCGCATTTTTCACTTGTTGCGCTTTCATAAGTCCCAACACTTCTGTGCGAAAATCTTCGCGACGATCTGACCAGCGCAATCCACCGCGCGCTACTTTCGCTGCACGCAAATGCACGCCTTCATAATGCGGCGAATATACAAAAATTTCATATTTCGGCAACGGCAATGGCAACTCTGGAATTTTTTCGGGAGAAAATTTTAGCGCAATCATGGATTTTAATTTTCCTTGCGCATCCGGCTGATAAAAATTGGTGCGTAATGTGGCTTTGATTAGTGCTAACATGCGACGAAAAATTTTGTCTTCATCAAGCAATGTAACATCATCAATCAAGCGTTGAAATTCTGTTTCAATCGCGTCGCGCGCTTGCTCAGTTGCCGCAAGCTTGGGATCAAAATACGCGTGGAATAAACGCACAAATGCGGCCGCAATAAGCGGGTATTTTAAAAAAGTTTCGCAAATGTAGGGGGTGCTATAGGTGAAACCCGCTTGCTTCAAATATTTTGTGTAGGCACGCAGCATGGCAATTTCGCGCCAATTGAGATTGGCTTCCAATATCAATCCATTCAACACGTCATTTTCTGTTTCATTCAACCAAATTTGATTAAATGCTTCTTGAAATAAAATGCGAACCTGATCACTGATCGACGACACTTCTTCGGAAAACGTCATGCTGAAATCATTAATCCACAATGTCTCGCCCGATTTAAACGACAAAAGATAAGGCTGCTCACCCACCACACGCAAACCCATATTTTCCAAAATTGGCAACGCATCGGATAGTGGCACCGTCTGATGATAGCGAAACAATTTAAATTTAATGTCGAAAGGTGATGCGCCGTCGGGGCGATAGAGTGTCATACCCAACGATTCTTTTGATAATGCTTCAATTTGTTTTACGTCCTTGAGTGCTTGCTCTGGGGTAAATGCTTCGCAATATCCTGCTGAAAATGCGGCATTATAATGCTGAATCATTTTTCTGCTCTGCTCTTCGTCAAAATGCGCCATGGCCACTTCCGCAAAACCATCATGCCAAGATTTTCCCGCTGCAATTAAGCGCGTTTCTAATTCTTCTAATTTGTAACGCGTTCTGCGTTTAGTAAACGGAATGCGAATGATGTAATGGATGCGTGTTAATGCGGGCGAGTGAAAATACGTGCTGTAATTGCATTCTGTGCCGTGAAACATGTCCATCAAAATTGTTTTTGCGCGCATCACAAATAACGAGCTGTAACTGTCACGCGGCACATACACTAGGCATGACACGTAACGACCGTGCGGATCGTGACGCACAAAAATACTGACTTTTTGTCTGTCTTGTAAATTTAAAATGCCATTGGCAATCTCAACCAGCTCTTCGTTGGTCGCTTGAAATAAATCGTCACGCGGAAAAGTTTCCAGGATATGCATTATATCTTTCCCTGCGTGACTTTTCGGCGGAAATCCTGATTGTTTTAAAATGGAGGCGACTTTGTGACGCAAAAAAGGAATTTGCTTGGGATGACTGCTATAAGCGGTGGAAGTATACAATCCTAATACGCGTCGCTCACCCATTAATTTTCCAAATGCATCGAATGATTTAATACCAATGTAATCGGTATGCGTTAAACGATGCACGGTGGAGATCGTATTGGTTTTTGAAATCACGAGCACATGCTCCGAAGATAACATCATTGCGCGTGCGGCTTCAGGAATATCGGAAAACAAACGATGTTTTTTACTGTGCGTTTCATCGCGCAACACACCCAAACCCGATCCTGAAATCAGTTGTAACGCCAATGCATCGCCGCTGCCCACCACTTTATAATCGCGCACACCCAGCAACGTAAATTGATCATCCAAAAGCCACGTTAAAAATGCGATCGATTCTTTCACTTCCTCGGGCGGCACGGGCGCGCGTGAAACGGATAATGCGTCAATTGACTCTTGAACACGCGCTCGCATTGCTTGCCAATCTAACACCGCTACTTGCACATCGCTGAGCGTTGTTTTCAATTGTGTTTCGATGGCAAGTAATACGTCAGGATCCGATTGCTTATCTACTTCCATGTAAACCGGTGCTTCAATCGTTTCTGTTGAGTTAGGTTCACTTAAATTGTAGGGCTTAATCTCAGTGACCAAACCACCCTTGTCTCGAATCACGGTGATACCGCCCGTGTAAATCATCAAATGCACCATCATGCCAAGCTGAAGCATCGCATTACGCATACTGTCGACAATAAACGGCATATCTTTCATCACGACTTCGACAATGGTGTGAGACGACTGCCAACCATCACGGTGGATATCTGGATTAAAGACCCTAACGATTTGCTCACTGGGCTTGGTTTGGCGATACAGAAGCTCCCAGTGGGAATAAACAATGCCGAAGAGCTCAGAGATAGGACGCTTTTTTAACTCATTGATTGGCGCGTGAGAATAGTACAACCGGGCAAATGCACTAAATAACGAAAACGCCGCCGCTTCCTTCATCTTTGGTTTGGCATGCTGAATCAGTTTATTTATCAATGAATTGGCTGAAATCTGGTCTGTTGCTGGCATGTTATAACCCTAAAAGAGCGATGCCTTGCCTCACGAATACCCTAACTCTGCTATAATTCATGCAAATGCGATTGATTTCATGGCAATCTTAGCACGCAAGCTTTGAAGCCTCAAATACAATCCGCATAAACACAGGAGATGACCTCATGCGTGTGTTGCTTGTAGAAGACGACGAATTATTAGGTGATGGTATCTGCTCTGGTCTTAAGCATTATGGCCACACCGTGGATTGGGTGAAAGATGGTAAAGCGGCATATGATGCATTATCACAATCCCAAGAAAGTTTTGACGCTGTGATACTCGATTTGGCACTACCCAGAATGTCTGGGTTAGAAGTGCTCAAAAAAATTCGGGAAAAAGATCTTCCCGTGCCCGTTTTAATTCTCACTGCAAAAGATACGGTGGAAGCGCGAGTACAAGGTCTTGATGCGGGTGCGGATGATTATTTGCCAAAACCATTTGATCTCGATGAGTTATGTGCGCGCCTGCGTGCATTGCAACGTCGATCCAAATCGCGTGTGCAACCGGTATTATCTTATGCCAATATTACGATTGATCCCGCGGCGCATACCGTGACATTCAATAACGAACCCGTTGTTTTATCGCGACGCGAATTTACATTGTTGCAAAAATTATTGGAAAATGCAGGACGTGTCATTTCGCGTGATCAACTCAGCCAAACGCTGTATGGTTGGGGGGAAAATATTGATAGTAACGCGCTCGAAGTGCATGTGCACAATTTACGTAAACGCTTTGGCACTAAATTAATTCGCACCATTCGTGGCGTGGGTTACATGGTGAAAGCAGAAGATTAATATTGGGTTGTTACGATCTTGATATCACCATCGATACGCACGTATCTTTTAATCAATTTGCTATTGAGCGTGACGCTGATCACGTCACTTGCGATCATCGGTAATTTATTTTTGGCGCATCAAAATATTCAATTACAGTTGGACGCGCAGCTCATTCGTACTACCTTACGCATGCAAGCCATCTTTTCAGGCCCTGTTGATGTAAAAGAATTTCATATCATTCAAAGCCGATTAAAAGGCGAAAATAAACATTTGGATGAACTTAAAAATATTCCACACTTGGAGCCTGAAGCACTGCGACAAGCAGCAGAAAGCTTAGAATTTCAAATTTGGGATAAAAAAGGCAGGTTGCTGCTACATTCTGAGCACGCATTGCGAACACCCTTTTCCAATGGTGTCGTTGGATTATCAAAATTGTGGCTCGACGGTCACACCTGGCACGTCAGTACTGGATACAATCAATCGAATCGCTTGACCATCATGGTGGCCGAACGCGCATCGTATCGTCAGGAATTGGAAGATCACTTGACGCAAGATTCAGTGATTGTGATGTTAATCACTTATCCATTTTTAGGTGTATTGATTTGGATAATCGTGGGGCGCGGATTGGAAACGCTGCGACGCGTTGCCAAAGAAGTGCATCAGCGTGCGCCATCGCATTTAGAATCCGTCGATTTAGAATCAGTTCCGACCGAAATTGAACCGTTGGTGCAAGAATTAAATTTCTTGTTTGAGCGACTACAAGCTGCGTTTGAGCGCGAAAAACGTTTTACGGCAGATGCCGCGCACGAATTAAAAACACCACTCGCTGCATTGAATACGCAGGCACAAGTGGCGTTGCGCGCGCAATCGACGGATGAGAAAAAAGAAGCATTGGCGAAGGTATTATCGGGTGTGCAACGCAGTTCTCACGTCGTGCAACAATTATTAACGCTCAGTCGAATGGAACCTGAAGCGGGATTATCAGATACCGCGCCACTGTGTCTTGCTAAAGAAGCGGCGGAAATCGTTGGTATGTTGGCACCCATCGCAGTCGAAAAAAATATTGAACTTGAATTACTGTCGCCTGATTGCAAAGCAACCATCGTCGGTAATATCATTGCCATTGATATTTTAATTCGTAACTTGGTGGATAATGCAATTCGTTATTCGCCGTCCGGCAGCAACGTCATTGTTAATATTCGAGAAAGCAAAGATCACGTTATTTTATCCGTCACTGACAATGGACCCGGCGTTCCTGAAGAATTGCGCAAACGCATTTTTGATCGCTTCTTTCGTGTCCTGGGCAATAACACCGTTGGCAGCGGTCTCGGTTTAAGCATCGTACAACAAATTGCAAAATTGCATCACGCAACCATTGAGCTGCATACTCCACCATCCGGAAAAGGAATTGAGTTTCGGGTTATATTTCAGAAGATAGCGCGAGTGTAAGTATGAGCGGGAATTGAGCGAGCGCCAATTTTTCAAGGCATCATTTCAGTAGTTCCCACTCTGAAGGTTGATTAACTTAAATTTTCAGATTTAGGGTGAGATTGAATGATAATTTGGTGAGAAAAGCGGAGTTGACACGCCAGTCAATGAGCATTTTCGAGGCAAATTATCATTCAATATCACCCAAAGATGAAAATTCTTTTGAAAACGGGAGAAGCTGGCATCATTTTTTGCGCATCTTGAATAAAATCACACGATAGCAAGCACATAATTAGTTATCCACAGAGTTATAAACACAGTCATTCACAGGTTGTGTGGATGGTCGGTCGCTGTCGCGGAATTGCATGCTTATCCGGATAGTACCTGTACGGTGTTGTACCGCTACGTTTATTCGAAGTTGATGGAAGCGCGAGCGACAGCGACCGCAATGCGTGAATTAGAGCGGCAGCAGATGTTGCTGCCGAGGCATTGCAGCATTATCGTATTACTGAATTACACACCGGCGCGCGCGAGATGCTGGTGTGGGCTGCGTAACAAGTTCTGAAAGCTTGCTGTTTTTTTATTTTACGCGATTCATTTGAATCTAATGATTTAATTGGGATAAGCAATCTTAATTATGTAAAATAACTCATATCTAAATCAAAAGCATCGATTACGCTGATGTTCTTACTTTCGCGGGCTAGAAGCAGTAGCTGCCGATGTCACTTGTGATTGCACAAAATCTTCAATCCGTTTTTTAATAGATTCACCCTTAGTAGCAGAATCACTAATTAATGGCGTCACAATTGGCTGTCTTGTCATCGGGCTATCACCATCTTTATCAGAAACTGCTCTTTCAAGCCATTTTCGTTCAAAGCGAGGTACCTCATCAAAATTACCCCTATCAAGTGTTTCTTTTTCTGATTCAGGCGCAGATATCCACGTTAACGCAGCTGCATTTAAAGTTGTTGGATCAATCACAGGATCATCCATAATTTCACCACTTAAATGACAGCAAAATTCATCTGGGATATTGCTGGTATCAAATCCTGCAATTTCAGATAATGTTTTTGCATTTTTTCCGGTTTGCGGCACAGGAATTGGTCTTTCAACAGATAAAAATGTACCCGCTGTCGTAAGAGCACCAAGATTTGGTTGATAATCAAAATCAAAAATTATTGGGCGGCGATGCTCTGGCCAATAGAAAGGATTGTTACCCATCAACTCAGGGAAATCAGCAACATGATGCGCTCTAAGATCAACATGAGCTCTAAGAAGATCATTTTCTACAAAATCTCCCCAACTTTCCATTCGGGATAAATTCATACTTATGCGCATTAATGTTTGGACCATATTTGTAACGAATAGTGTTCCAAATAGATTTGAACGTTCTCGTTGCGAAAAATCATTAATAACAAATAAATCAGGCACAGAATTCATTCCAATTCCAGTCGCACTAATGAAACTGCCAATTAATTGCATAACTGAAAACAACGCAAACTCAAGATGGTTGACTGTGTTTCCTTGATGTAATGCCATTCTATTTTCAGTTGAACGGACAATTAATCTTCTCTCATTGTTTGGTGGAGCGGTTATCAATCTTACATTGTTAACGTTTTGATGTTGACGCATGTGATCTATGAAAGCCACCATGAATATTGATGCATTACGAAGCGTCATTATCTGAAGCATTAGTAGTTGCATTGTTACATTATTAATTTCATCTCTACGCGGATTGTGATCAGGAATGCGTGCAATAGTTTGGATAATTTCATCTTTAATTAATCCAACTACACCATCAGTTTGATTGATCGTTTCAAAAAAATGAGTAATTAAATATCTTTGGTTCGTCAGGATACGTACTGTTTTTGTAAATCTATCAGTTGGATCAGTTTGTGAAAAACCCGCAGCTACAACGCTCTGTCTTAATTGCGTATATCCATGCATATCTTTAGCTGTCACAATTATTTGAAAATCACCGTCTACGTATCCACATAATTTAATACTATCAACGAGTGAACGATCATTGAAACATTTGTATTCAGCGTATCTGTTTAATGGGTCACCGGAATTGTAGGTGCTATTGAAATTACCATGTCTACCCCATGAAGAAGCATGATCATTGTTTGCTGAATTTGTTCTCATGTTATAGCTGCCATTTTTTATTTGGTTTTAAAAAGTTCCATGTGGTGGTTTTGAGCTCTTTCCGCAATATATGCAACAGCTTGATAGTCACATATCTTATCAATCCAGGCTTATGAGAATCTTAAATACCATGTGAAAAAATGGTGTTTAAATAACTAATTGATTATACTTATACATTTACTAAAAATGACTATTTGTGACGAACCAGATGAATCGACATAAGCGCCGATATCTGTCACTCACAAAATAGCAGAGACTAAAATTATGCATAAGATTAATCATCATTATCAAAACACCTATCGACGAAAACTGCTCGATAAAATTGAATCGCTCAAAACTCAAGTATTTTCACGGGATGATTTAACACGCAATCATACTAACCAAGAGCAATTACGATTAAACCGCGCCCTAAAAACTTTTGTTGAACAGTGTCATATTATCAAAATCAGTCATGGTCTTTATGCCAAAGCAATGACGATTGATTTTCCCAACGGCAAAAGCAAAATTATTTTACGCGATTCATTTGAATCTAATGATTTAATTGGGATAAGCAATCTTATTATGTAAAATAACTCATATCTAAATCAAAAGCATCGATTACGCTGATGTTCTTACTTTCGCGGGCTAGAAGCAGTAGCTGCATAGGCTGATTTCAATACCTTCTATTTTGTCGGTGATGCCATTTTTTTCTTGCTCTAGTTTGTCGATTTGAGTAGTGATTAGATCACTTATCTCATTTTGCTCTTTCTTTTTGTTGGTGATCAGTGAAAAATGTTGTATCGCTAAGGAAAAATCATAATATGAAAAGACCACATTATGGCATTGACGCACCACCCGTTATTAAACAATTATTTTTAAGCGGAATAGTTGCGCTAGTGATAGGATTTTTAATTTATTATTTTACGTTAACACACTATCCTCGTATTGCAATTACGCTATTACTTATCGCAGTAATTTTTTCAGCGTCGTATTTTATACCTGTCATATATATGCTTTTGAGTAGCTTATTTGGAAAAAAGCATATGCGTGATTTTTTAATTAATTCATTATATGTAAAGGGTAATGAAAAAGTATTAGATGTGGGGTGTGGAAGAGGATTATTGTTGATTGCAGCTGCCAAAAAATTAACGCAAGGCGGAAAAGCAGTTGGTATTGATTTGTGGAATTGCGAGGATTTATCCAACAACCAGGCAATTTTTACAAAACAAAATGCAGAGCTTGAAGGTGTATCAGATCGAATTGAAATTGTTTCAGGCGACATGACGAACATGAATTTCAACGATAATACCTTTGATTATATTGTTTCCAGCATGTCAATTCACAATATTCCAACACCTGAAAAAAGACGCAAAGCAATAACAGAAATTGCCAGGGTATTAAAGCCAGGTGGGGAAGTAGCATTACTTGATTTTCAGTGTTTGAAGGAATACAAAAATTCATTAATTGACCTTGGTTTTCAAAATGTGAAAATTTCCAGATTATATTTTTGGATGTTTCCACCAGTCAGAATTGCTACTGGAAAAAAATAGTGAATCGAATCGTGATAATAATTTATAAGGTATATTTACAGTGACAACAATCAAATCAATTGACCCAATCACAGCGTGTGAATGGCTAGATAATAACGAAGCTATTTTAATCGATGTGCGTGAACCTGCTGAATACAAAGAGGTGCATATTGATGGTGCGCATCTTATCCCAGTCAACACCGCTAGCATTGGTAAATTACCATCTGATATAAAAAATAAAAAAATCATTGTTCATTGCATGCTGGAAAAGCGGGGTAGCATTGCTTGTGAAAAATTGCTATCAGAAAATCTAAGTCTTGATATCTACAATCTAACAGGTGGTATCGTTGCGTGGGAAAATGCGGGTTTAAAATGCAATAAAAAGGGTACGTAAGGTATGCAACGATTGTTTATTATTCTTGGAATTATTTTCATCGTGATTGGTATCACGTGGCCTTTTATTAAAAAGTTGCATTTAGGTCATTTTCCGGGTGATATTGCGATTCAAAAACAAAACTTTTCATTTTATTTTTTGCTGCCGAGGCATTGCAGCATTATCGTATTACTGAATTACACACCGGCGCTCGGTGCGAGCCGCTGATGTTGACTGCATAAGTTTTCCAAGCTTGCTGTTTTTGCTCGACATAAGTTCTGAAAAAGTGTGCCGCTGCCACTCCCACACCCACCCCGCATTGCCCCACCCCGCCCCCGGCCACGGCGCGCCCGCCCCACGCCCGTCCGCAGCGACTTTATATCCTAAACCATCAACAACCGAAGAATCGACAAGCGAGACATCAGCAAGGGAATTTCGAACAATATTACCATTGCGAGAATATTTATTAAAACGAGATCGACGAGTGCGAGGCTCTTCGTCTTCAGTGAAATAGTCGTACTGGCAGCCCCGGCGAATATCTTGTTTAACCGGTTCTGCAGCATTTCGCTGCGCCCATCCAGCCAATTGAGAGAAAATGATGGTGCGTTTTTTATAACCTGGATCTGCAATACGACCTGCATCATCTGCATTCCAAGTTTCTTCATTGTGTTTTAATCCAGCCAAAATGTGATTGGGATTAAAAATAATTTCTTGTTGCATGTGTTTAACCAATTCTTCTCTGAATCGATTTAATTTTTCAACTAAGGTGAGCTCATCAAATGATTTTAAACGTGCTGCATCTGATTGTTTTTCAGCAACACCGGTGCGAGCAACTACAGCTGCAGTTTCTTCAGGTGTTGTCGCATGAATCAATTCCATCACTGCGTCTAATGCTGCTTTTTGTATCGGAACGTTTTCATCAATTGCACAGATAGCATTAACGTAAGAGTCAAAATCAAATGCGTTATGCTCTTGCGCTTGGTTGTGTGCTGCAATGATTTCGTTAATATCATTTTTTTCCAGCGCAGCTTTATAATCAATCATTCTTTTTGTTGCTTGCTTAATTTTTTCTTGAATCTCGTCATATGTTTTATCTAAACTGCCTGATTCAAGTAACGCATGTTTTTTTTTCTCGAGCTCTCTTAGAATATTTTTTTGTATATCACAATAACGCTGCAAACTTTCTACATAAATTGCTTTGATTTGGCTTTGCATTTCACCAAGACCATCTATCGGATTACCACTTAAATCTGTTGTGAGGCGAGCAAAATGTGCTTGCATTTTCTCAACCAGCTGAATGTCATTTGCCATAATCGCTGCCTGCAATGATGTGACTTCACATTCAACGCCGACGGAATTTTTCACGATTGCTTTTTTGAGTAAAGCGGATGGATCATCTTGCAGCGTATTTAAAACCACCTCTTCTTGACCGCGCATGGCAGCATTAACGACAACAGATGGATTCGCAGCAATCTTTTTTGATTTAAAAAGCGATGATTGTCGAATGCTCATAATGCTTAAGGCGTAATCACCTGCATTTCGTGTAAAGCCCGGCAGAAAATCAAGGATATTGCCCCACACATCTGGCGCCATGCGACAATAATAAATCAACCGATTAATAACGCTGAGGTGAAGATAAAAATTGTCAGCACTTGTGTCACTCAGCGCCATTAAGGTAAGTAACAACAAACGATTATTTTTAGCATTAAGACGAATTGAAGCGTCACTTAATGGTTGCGAGCTTATCTCCCATGTTTTTCTGTCATCACGGTGTGTTATTTCAGTTGTGAAAATATGGTGTGATGGTGTTCTCATTGGCTATTCTCAAAATGATTTTGGATATGATACATCATACGGGTTGGTGAAACACGATTCATCAAGTCGTTTTTTCTAGTGCGGCGTCATGGGAGGAGACTTTTCTACTGGGCTCCGCAGCAACGTATCCAGCATATCCTGCAGCTGTTTCTCTGTAGGAGATTTTCTGTCGGAAGGGTTTGTGGTGCTGGCGGCAGAAAAAAGAGATGGGTTATTACGTGCTGGTGCTGGTGCTGGTGCTGGTGGTGGTGGTGGTGCTACTACTTGCGAAAGTGGAAACACCGGTTGGAGTGAGTTTGTTCGCAATTGAATAAGCGGCAAATTCGGGCCATCAAAATGCGTGTAGTAACCTGTAACTGTGTCATACACAATCCTTGTTGCTTCGCAATCTTGATGAAACTGTACATGACCAATTCTGAATTGATCAGGATAACCTGCAGGGATCACCTTTAAAATTTTCAAGGTACCCTGGCTAGTTTCAGCTATGTTTAGGATATGAGAATTATTGTTTTGTGGAAGTTGTTGTAGTATTCCAAGATAACACCACGGCGATTGTTCCTGAGGTGCAGGTGCAGCTAGCGGCGAGTATGCTGATAAATGTAGTACATATTGATGCGCGTTTGGCCCATCCAAAAAAGCGCAATGGCCGGTCTGCATGTTGATAACAATATTATGCGTCACACCATTGCAAATCAGCTCTCCTTTTGCGCATGCTAAGGTATATCCAAAAACGCTTCCGGCTGAAAAAGTTGCTATAATCGTTCCCGGCACTCCGTTGAACCAAATGCGATAATGGATGTTATACTGCATTCCCTGAAGAATAATTTGTGCTGGCGCAAGCCGGCCGTATTCATCTTTAAAAATACAATCTCTCAATGGCGGTTGTGAACGCACTGAACACCTCAACAATAATAAAAATTATGATTGTTCAATTTTACACAAGAAATAACGGAAGATAAGACTTAAACCAACAATTAACGTTGTGTTAATGAAAATTGAGATGTTTATTGCGTGATTGAAGACCTTATGGCATCCGCCGCCTGATTAAGCATGCGTTATACGATCAAAACCGGCAAAGACACAGGGTAATTATTTCTTACTCAATTGTCATTTCTTAATGTTTCGCTAATTTCCTTCCGTTATACTTTTGCTTAGAAATTTCTATGGTATTGCACAAGAGAAATGAATTAATGCGCCCACCAGATCCTGCAATAATTGAAGAAAAAAGAGCATTATGCATTGTAATACAACCACAGTATGTAACAGAAACATATGGGGGCGATGATGCAGAACTGTTCACATGCATGCAAAATGAAGTTAATCACGATGCTGTGACAATTCGTGAAACCCTGGAATTGACTCACAACATAGAAACATTCGAACTACCCATAGACTACCTTCTTTCTTTGGAGTACAACGCACGCGAAAAATTGCTACAACAAAATGTAATTTTTGACTTTACCCAACAACTCATCGAGATCTTCAAGAGGAATTCCAATGCTACTTCTTGCCATATTATTCTGAATGCGCATGGCGGTATCGTAAGGAAAAAGTTTAAGAAAAACGATCTACCAGACTTGATTGTAGAAAAAATTCTGGAAATTCTAACTAAAATGTCTCAAATCGAACAAGTTAATCAAATCACGTTGCTACAATGTTCCGCATTCAAAAACTTCAACCTTCAAAGTAATGAGCACCCCAGTTTTGCTTCAATTTTTTGTGAAAAGCTGAAGACATATAATCTACCACCCCTTCAAAAATCGATCCTGGTGGTGGGTTTTGAAACTCCCTATGATCCCGCAAAGAATAAAGACAGTGTGGAAAGAGCGTTACGTGCTCAAACATCTCTCAATCCCGCTGATGAATCGCGCGTAGTAGCCTGTGTCTGTCAACTGGATACGACGACGTCGAAAAAAAACGTCAGCAAGAAGAAAACAATCGTTGAGATACTCGACGAAGGCGCCTCATTGCTAGAAAAGCATAATGCACTAACAGAGAAGCAGCATGAAGCCACTTTAGGGAAGAAAGGCAAATCGATCAGAAAAGCAAGAGTAGAACTATTGTTCCTTTTACAGCAGATCGCAAAATTTGTTTCTAATGCGTTGAAAGAAAAAGAGGGGGGATCGGCGTATTGCTCAAACCCTGAGATGCTCTTTCATTCATTTGCAAATGTGGAAAATAAGACTGACGATATTGTTATTGCAACCGCATTGCTTCAAGTAATATTCGAAAATGATATAATGCAAGAAAAAACACCCCCTTCCCGCACTAGTACAGCATTTACGGAATTATTTGAGCGCCAATGTCGACAACACGATGGCGCAGGAAACAGGCCATGGTACACTTTGCTTTTTCGAGTTGCTCGGCAAGTAAGATTAAATTCCGAACAACGGCAGGATGGTGACGCAGAAGAGGTAATGTCCGCCCCAGTCTCTGCGCCGCCTCACTTATTCCCTATTTCATGGTAAAAAAAAATGAAGCAATTATGTATCATCATACAGCCAAATTATGAACAATTAATCCAGTATAAAACTGAGGTTAACTTAACAGATCAGGAATTGGATCAATTACAACGCGAGGTTCAAATTGATTTCGAGACCATTGAAACAGTTTTGAGGCCAACTCATGAGATAGAAGTGATAGAACTATCCATGGACGTCCTGATTGGGCTTAAAGAAAAAGAAAATCAGGGTGCGCTAAAAACCATTCTTTTCAGTACGTGCGGATTCGATACAAGATTAAAGGAAATTTTAGAAGCACACTCAAAAGTTTCTTCTTGCTATATTGTGTTGAACACGCACGGAACTCCTGGTAACTCTGATATACCATTTTGCGTAATCCACCAGCTTTTTCTAGCGCTAGCTGACAATTCAAATATTAAAACAATTGAACAACTCACCTTGTTGCAGTGCGATGGATTAACGCCTGAGCGTAAAGCTAATGATGGTGGCACAAAACCAAATGGCAGTTATTACAACAAATTGATAAAAAAGTTGCATAAGAATTCAAATAAATATCGGGGATTGTGGCCGTTTAACGTCACTGCTACAAAAAAAAGTTATGACCCTATTCAAGATAGATCTTTGGTGGTAAGTTTGTTACTAAATCAAGAAGCGCCTAAGCTTAACACACTCACTGTAACGCATGAAAATGCGGCACCAAACAATCAAGATCTCGCTTTGTTTCCCGTCTCTCAGGTAGATTTATTTAACGCGATCCAAAATGAAAACATAAATTTTGTAAAATGCATATTGGATCGATATCCAATGTTTTTGTGGTGTCAGAACAATGAGTCAACCCCTTTTCAAGCAGCGATCGCAATCTATCATGCTGAATTGTGCAAGATGATGATGATGCTTGCTGAAAAAACAGATCCGGAAAATGGCCGCAGCCGCTTGCTCAATGAATTTAAGGCATTATTCAGTGCATCAGGCGGATATGAAAAATTTACTTCCGAGCAACTCGATAATGCGCTAAAAAAGGTGTCTGCATGCAGCCCAGATGCGGTCTTAATAAATAATACCCCCAATTTCGAGCCTTCCCCACCCGAAATGTGTTTTACCACGGCGCAACAGGCGGGTTATCGCAAACCGCGTGAAGTATATCTGTCCCTGCTTCCTCTTAATGGCTTTCTGGAAATGTATCGCACACTACTCATTGTGCATTCAGAACAGGAACCCAGAAAAAATGAAATTTATTTGAGTGTGTGTAATGCATCTTATTATTTCACAGATATTGACGCAACCGCCAGTATTGGCTCACTTTCTCAAGGCGTAAATATTTTTTCAAATGAAGATGTTTTGAATGACCTTGGCGTTAGCAAACAATACAGGCATAGAATACATATCGTCAGAACGATATCAGAACAAGATGCGGGAGCTCCACAGCCATATGAAATTCATTTTAAATTGCATGCCGATAAAATTTGTTATGTGTTGTGCGACGAAGCAGGTACGTTACACGAACGTGAATGCGAATCTCTAGTAGACGACGACACACAAGATCTCGAGTTAATTGTGCGTCGCGCAGTGGTAAATGCAGGGTATGTTCATAGTGACGATCGGATGCGCGCAGACGTTGTGTATTTACAGCAAGCTAACACACCCGAATTTTATCGTTATTATTTTAAAAATGGTTATGCTAACACTAAGCGAGGATATCCAAATTGCACTCATGGTTGCATAGAGGCATCAGAAGTTGAAAGGCAAATCCCGCTGACTTACCTTAAATTGCAATGCATGAAACATCGTGACGTTGTTGTGCAAATAATAGAAAATATGAAGGCGCAACATATTGATCCGATAAAACATGTCTTTCCAAGCTTGTATCCAAGCTGGAGTTATTGTTACGGTCGCATTGCGCAGCAATCACTAGCAAGCAGCATAGCAAATGATCGTGTGTGGAATCCGTATTACTATTTGTTTGCATGCAACACACTTTCGGATCAGGCTTTTTTTACGGAAGAAGAAAAATGGATGAAGTATAGTTCAATGGTAATTGGTATGTTGCAATTCCTCATGCCTCGCCATTTTTTAATACCCGGGTTGGCTGATCAAAAAGATGTGCGAGCTCTTCCATTCCCTAAAATTAAACTCAATATAACACAACCAGACGTGCTTGGTTGTGGTTTCTTTGTTGGCTCCGCCACACGCCACATACAAATTCAAGCGAACTCAGTGCTGGATAGCGGTGTGCCGAAAGAATTAGCCTCGGCGATAAAGGAAACTGTGACACTTTTTTGCAATTATCAGACGGAGATAACTAAGCATTCAAAAGATGCATCGCTCAGACAACGCCTGCTATACCCTTTTGCACCGCCTTGAGTAATGCGACTGAGAAAGCGCAGTTAACACGGTTCATAATACTTGAAACAACACATCATAATGATTATTCGGACTCCACGCATACCAACCATCAGCGCCGGCATCTTTCGTCGCTTTGATTTCTGCTTTGATGTATTGTATTTTGTTCTCGCGAGACAAAAAGAATCGATAATTATAAAGCTCAATGAACGCATAGATCGATATATGCTGATGCGGAGTCATTTGTGATTTCAACGCAGAAATAGAATCAAATACAGTTTCGTAAGGTCTTGTTGCATGATGACGAAATGGCTCGTAATGCGACGGATATACCATCGGGCAAAATGCATCCACGGATGATGCAAACAATTGCGGATCTTGACCTATCGTGTGCGCCGGTCCGTGCGCCGCAATGCCAAACACATCCAATTGCAACTGCACTTTTGAACTAATGTGTTTTCTAAAATACTGGATAACTTTAAGAATTTCTCGCGCTTTTTGCGGATCTTTGGGAAATGCAGAGCGATAGCGAATATAATCCAGCTGAATACTGTGCGCGCCCAAATCCGCCGCCGCTTGTGCTAATGCCAATCGCTTTTCCCAAATAGCTTGGTTACGCACTTCTTCGTGCGTGGCACCATGCGGAAATACCACCACACGCGCCACATACAAAATTCCGTTTTGAATCACTTGCGCAATATTCGCAGCATAAGTTTTATTCGGCTTCGTGCTGATATCAATCACAAACGTATCGATGTGATGTTTTTTCGCTTGCGCAATGAAATAATTTAATTTTTTTGTGTCAAGCGCATTTGATTGTGTGACGTAAATGCCTTGGTGAAACGCCATCGCATTGGCTACGAAAAAAATCAGGAGTATTAATAATTTTTTAATAGACATGTTTTTATCGTATCAAAGTTTGAACGCTATTTCACCCATACGTTCGTCATACCGCGGCTTGACTGCTAGCTGATGGATCCCGCGGTCAAGCTGCGGGATGACAGTGCTTCAGGTGATTTTAAATAATATTAGTAATTATTTCATTGATGAGTTCGGGGCCGCGATACACAAACCCTGTCATAATTTGAAAGAGCGATGCCCCTGCGTCTTGAAAAAGCCGCGCATCAGCACCCGATAAAATCCCACCGCAGCCAATGATCGTTAATGCACCGCCAGCCATCGCTTTCATATCACGCACCATTTGCACAGCACGTAGCAACAATGGTTTTCCGCTCAACCCCCCTGCTTCATTACCCTGTTTTTCAGTCAATACTGCAGTGTGATCCACGGTGGTATTTGAAATAATAAGCCCATTGATCTCAGCTTCTATGACCGTTTGCAAAAAAAACGCATAATCTGATTGCGGCAAATCCACGCTAGTTTTCACGAGCAGCGGCACATCGCGATCATACATTCCTGCCATTTCTTTTTTCGTATTATTTAATCCTTGCAATAAAGTTTGCAAATATTTTTCAGATTGTAATTCACGTAATTCTGGCGTATTCGGCGAAGAAATATTGACAACGATATAATCCGCCAACGGATAAACCGCTTTTAAACAATAACGATAATCATCTAACGCTTGTGATAACGGCGTTGTTAAATTTTTTGCGATATTCACGCCCAACACACCTGTTACTTTTCGTGTTTGCAAACGGGTAACTAAAGCATCAACACCCGCATTGTGAAATCCCATACGATTGATCAAGGCTTGCTGTTTTGGAATCCGAAATACACGAGGCTTGGGATTTCCCGCTTGCGGTTGTGGTGTCACCCCGCCCACTTCCACAAATCCAAATCCCATGCGAAATAGTGCGTCAAAACACACACCATCTTTATCCCAACCCGCCGCCAATCCCACGGGATTATTGAAATGCAATCCCATGACATCCACGGGTTTTTGCGCCGGCTTCATTTCGTTTGGCATCCATGCGGCATAACGCAAGCGCACCAACTGCACCGCAAGATTATGCGCGCATTCTGGATTGAGTAATGACAATAAGGTGCGAATCATAAATGGCACTCCTGCGACCACACACGCAACATCGCATTACCACCTTTTTGAATTTCATAAGGCACTTGCCGCACCTCAGTGCCGAAATTATTTTTCTGCAACCACAGCAAAAACGGCCCCAATTCATCTGTCATTTTTCCGCTATGATTTAGCAAAGGATAAAAACGCACTTCCAATGCAACATGCGACAATGCCTGAAAAACACGCACAATATCATCACTCGACAATGCATGATGAAATAAAAAATCCGTGCACAATGCCAATTCAAATTGATGAAATGAAAATGGTAACTTCGGCAATGCAGCATATTGATAGCGTTTTTCTGATTTTCCTTTTTCGTAATCCGCTAAAAAATTGCGTTCTGAATTTTTCCACAAATGAATTACGTGATCAAGCATCGTTTCCTCTTTTAAACGCCCCTTCGTTTTATTCAAATAAGCGATGTTCTCTTGCAAAATTGCTTCAGCGTGAATAAACATTTTTTCGGGTGTTAAATTATAAAAAGGATCAACACTAATGATGTGCGCACCTTCTGCATTCGCTTCAACATTAACGCTTGAAATGCCCGCTGGAAAATCCACGATTGATTTTTGCAGGTCAGATTTCGATAAATCATACATCGCCACATAATCAGTTAAATTGCACACCCAGTTGGTTGTTGAGAGATGAGCGACTTCCATTGTGTTTATCCTCATGCGACGGTTAGAATGAAGATTGTAACACACCAAGGAAGTGTATGGAGCTTGCCACTTTTCGTCAAAACGTCGCCAAATTCGCAGCGCAGCATGTAGCCCCTATTGCGGATGAGATTGATCAAACCAATCGTTTTCCCAGAGAATTATGGCCACTTTTCGGTAAAGCAGGATTATTGGGAATCACTGCCGACAAAGTCTACGGTGGTAGTCAACTCGGTTTTTTGGCGCAAGCCATCGCCATCGAAGAAATTTCTCGAGCATCGGGTTCTGTTGGGTTAAGTTATGCGGCGCATTGCAATTTGTGCCTGCATCAAATTCAACGCTTCGGTAACTTGGATCAAAAAACAAAATATCTACCACGCTTAATTTCCGGCGAGTGGTTAGGCGCACTTGCCATGAGTGAAAAAAATGCGGGCTCAGATGTGTTTGGTATGCAATTACACGCGGAAGATAAAAAAGATCACTACGTGTTGAACGGCAGTAAAATGTGGATCACCAACGGCCCCACAGCCGATGTCATTGTCGTCTATGCCAAAACTAATCCCGAGAAAGGTGCGCACGGCATCACTTGTTTTATCGTTGAAAAAAAATTTTCGGGATTCCACTCGCAAGAAAAATTAAATAAATTGGGCATGCGCGGCTCTGATACCAGCGAACTCATTTTTAAAAATTGCGTGGTTCCTAAAGAAAATATATTGGGAAAACAGAACGGAGGTTTGTCATTGTTGCTCAGTGGATTGGATTACGAGCGTGCGATGTTGTCCGCAGGTCCACTCGGTTTGATGCAAGCGTGTCTGGATGTAATGATCCCTTACGTTAAATCGCGCAAACAATTCAATCAGCGATTGGCTGATTTTCAATTGATTCAACACAAAATTGCCAATGCGTATTCTCGTTGCGAAGCTGCGCGCGCTTATGTGTATGACATCGCCAAACAATGTGATCAAAAATCAGTAACTGCTTTGCAGGCTGCCAGCGTTTATTTATTTTCTGCAAGTGCTGCCACCGACATTGCGCTTGACACCATCCAAGCGCTGGGCGGAAATGGTTATCTCAATGACTACCCTGCCGGCAGATTATTACGCGATGCGAAATTATATGAAATTGGTGCGGGCACATCTGAAATACGAGAAATCGTGATTGCGCGCGAACTTACCAAGGAAAAAAATGAGTGATGCAGTCGTCATTATTAGCGCCAAACGCACACCGATGGGAAATTTCGGTGGTGCCTACAAAGAAATTGCAGCGCCATTGCTCGGTGCGCATGCAATCAAAGCGGTGATGGAAGAAACTGCATTGTCTGCAAAAAAAATTGACGCCGTGTACATGGGTTGCGTGTTAACTGCGGGGCTCGGACAAGCGCCGGCAAGACAAGCGGCACACCACGCACAATTATCGGATCACACACCTTGCGTTACCATCAATAAAATGTGCGGATCTGGCATGCAAAGTGTGATTTATGCGGTACATGAAATTGCTGCCGGTGTTGCGGATATTATCATTGCAGGCGGAATGGAAAATATGTCGCGCGCTCCATATTTATTGCCCGGCGCGAGATTTGGTTATCGTTTTGGAAATGCAATTACCGAAGATCATCTCTTGCTAGATGGTTTAACCAACGCATACGATGATCACTTAAGCATGGGGCAAATTGCCGAAATCGCCGTGAAAAAATTTCATTTCGATCGGAAAATGCAGGATGATTTTGCAATTGAATCCATACAACGCGCGAAAAAAGCAACGGAATCCGGTTTATTTCGCGATGAAATTGCGCCTTATCTTATTTCCAGTGATGAAGGCATTGCCAAAGCGAACTTAGAAAAAATTCCACAATTAAAACCATCATTTGCAAAAGATGGCACCATCACCGCAGCCAACGCGAGCAGTATTTCAGATGGTGCTGCCGCATTATTATTAATGCGTGCATCCATTGCTGAAAAAAATAAACTAACACCAATTGCCAAAATAATTGGTGATGTAGTTGTGGCCACACGATCGGATTGTTTTCCAGAAGCGCCCATCACTGCCATTGAAACGCTGCTGAAAAAAATTAATTGGACAATCGACACAGTGGATTTATTTGAAATCAACGAAGCATTTGCTGCAGTAACGATGGCCGCGATGAAAACATTATCCATTCCCCACGGCAAAGTGAATGTACACGGTGGCGCTTGTATTTTGGGGCATCCGATTGGTGCATCCGGTGCGCGAATTTTAGTAACATTAATTCACGCATTAAAACAGCAACACAAAAAACGCGGCATCGCAACCATTTGCATTGGTGGCGGCGAAGCAGCAGCGATTGCCATTGAGGTATAACGCCACATGCCGTTCGTCACAAAAATAGATAAAAACAGCGACGAATTTCAACGTAATTATTTTGCGATGAAAAAACGCTGCGAATCACTCTCTGCTATTTTAAATGAAATCACGCAATCCAAAAAAGCAACGTCACAAAAATTATTACCGCGCGACCGTATCGCGTATTTAATCGATAAAAACACCACTTTTTTTGAATTATCCACACTCGCGGGATTTCATTTGTATGATGATCCCACGCCGGCCGGTGGTGTCATCACCGGCATCGGAAAAATTTCTGGCGTTGATTGCATGATGGTCGTAAACGATTACACCGTCAAAGGCGGCACGTATTATCCCATCACCGCCAAAAAACATTTGCGTGCGCAACAAATTGCATTTGAAAATCGTTTACCCTGTGTTTATTTGGTGGATTCAGGTGGCGCATTTTTACCGATGCAAGATCAAGTATTCCCCGATCGCGAACATTTTGGCCGCATTTTTTATTGGCAAGCGAATTTATCGGCAAATAATATTCCGCAAATTGCTGTCGTCATGGGTTCATGCACGGCGGGTGGTGCGTATGTGCCTGCCATGGCGGATGAATCGATCATGGTAAAAAATCAAGCGACTATTTTTTTGGGTGGACCACCCCTCGTGAAGGCGGCCACTGGCGAAGTTGTTGACGCGGAATCATTGGGCGGCGCTGAAACACATTGCCGAATGTCCGGCGTTTCCGATCATTATGCTGAAGATGACAAACACGCATTAGATATCGCCAAAAAATGTGTTGCCAATTTAAATCGTCCATCCCCTTATTTTTCTCCTGTCAGAAAAAGTGAGGAACCGCTCTACTCTTCGGATGAATTATTGGGATTAATTCCAACAGACACGCGACATTTAGTGGACATGCGCGAAATGATTGCACGCATTGTAGACGCATCTGAATTTGATGAATTTAAAACATTGTATGGCGCAACATTGTTGTGTGGATTTGCGCATTTGGGCGGATATCTTGTTGGCATCATTGCAAACAACGGCATTTTATTTTCGGAATCCGCCGAAAAAGGAACGCATTTTATCGAGCTTTGTTCCAAACGCAAAATTCCGCTGATATTTTTGCAAAATATCACGGGGTTTATGGTGGGAAAAAAAGTGGAAGAAAAAGGAATCACCAAAGATGGCGCTAAAATGGTAATGGCGGTTGCCAACAGTCGCGTTCCCAAACTCACGGTGATTGTTGGCGGTAGTTTTGGCGCAGGAAATTATGCAATGTGTGGGCGTGCGTACGATCCGCGTTTTTTGTGGATGTGGCCAAATGCACGCATTAGCGTCATGGGCGGCGAACAAGCGGCGAAAGTATTGGCGGATATCAAAGCACAAAAATTATTGAAACAACAAAAAAACTGGGATGAATCAGAAAAAAATATTTTTATGCAAAATATGCGGGATCAATACGATCAACAAGGTAATCCTTTTTATGCGAGCGCGCGATTGTGGGATGACGGTGTTATTCAACCAACAGAAACACGCAGCACACTAATTCGCGCTTTATCCATCACGGCGAATGCGCCCATTCACGACACCAACTTCGGGATATTCAGGATGTAGTTTATGCTGGAAACATCGATAAAAAATAAACTCGGATTTATCACGCTGAATCATCCCAAAAAAAATAATGCGCTCAGTCCAGCGCTTCGAAATGCCCTCATCGAAGCACTTCATCAAATGGGAAATGATGACACAGTACACGTTATTATTTTGCACAGCAACGGTAAAAATTTTTGTGCGGGTGCGGATTTATCAAACATGCTCGATGTTGCGCAAAAAAGTTTGGACGATAATTTGAAAGATGCGCATCATTTTGCAACCCTGTTTCATCAATTGCATTCTTGCTCGAAGCCCACCATTGCTTGCGCGCAAGGAAAAATTATGGGTGGCGGCATTGGATTGCTTGCTGCGTGTGATATCGTAGTTTCCGAAGAAAATGCCGAATTTTGTTTTTCAGAAGTAAAATTGGGTTTGGTCCCCGCTACCATTACCCCCTTTGTGTTGAATAAAATATCTGTGCAAATGGCAAAATATTTAATGCTGACAGCAGAATGGTTTGATGCAAAAAAAGCGAAGGAAATTGGATTGGTGGATCATATTTGCGATACACATGCGATTGATCTTGCGATTCGGCTTGCGCAACAATTATTGGAAAACGATCAGCTGGCCATGCAAACCATTAAAAAATGGCTGCAAACGTTGCGGCCCATCTCAACAGCAGCGCTCAATCAAGGCGCGTCACTCTTGTCGCAAATTCGCAGCACGCAAAGAACGCAAAAAAGAATTCAGGGGTTTTTGGATAGCAGGTGAGGAGGCCTCAATACACTCGCTACCGCTCGTGTCTGTGTCCTGATTTATTTTCGCCATTTTTTGGACAGAGACGCGAGCGGTAGCGAGCTGTCAGTACGCCTATGTCCCGTTTGTTGGACAGAGACGCGAGTGGTAGCGAGCTGTCAGTACGCCTATGTCCCGTTTTTTGGACAGAGACGCGAGCGGTAGCGAGCTGTCAGTACGCCTTCGCAAAAATAATTTTCTTGCAAGATTCACGGCCCGTAAAAATACACTTGCCAGAATTATTTTCTTGATGCAGCGGAATACATCTCGCACTCACTTTCAGTGGTTTAACATATTCATCAACGGACACATGATCCGCGGCGTAACACGTCACAAAACCACTATTGATTTTTTCATCTGTGTTAAAGCATTGCTGGAATTCACGCAATGTTTTTACTTCACGTATATTACTGTCTCTATATTTTTTTGCTTTATCAAATAAACGCGCTTGCATGTCTTGCAAGATAGTTGTGATGGTTTCAATGAATGCATTGCAAAGCAACGTTGTCTTTTCTTTGGGGGAATGATCACGACGACATACCACTACGCTGTCACTTGCTACATCACGCGGACCAATTTCTAAGCGCACCGGAACACCTTTTTTAATCCACTGCCAACTTTTTTCTCCGCCGCGCATATCACGATCATCAATTTGAACACGAATCGACTGACCATCAAATTCTTTTTTGTTCAGCGTTTTTTTCAGCCGCTCGCAATAAGCAAGCACCGTCTGACGATCCGCGTCATTTTTATAAATCGGTAAGATCACCACGTGTTGTGGTGCTACTCGAGGCGGCAACACCAATCCATCATCATCGCTGTGTGTCATGATCAACCCACCGATGAGACGCGTGGACACACCCCACGATGTTGTCCACACGTGTTTGATCTCGCCTGCTTGATCGCTGAATTTAATATCATACGCTTTCGCAAACGTTTGTCCTAAAAAATGCGAAGTACCTGCTTGCAATGCTTTGCCGTCTTGCATCATCGCTTCAATGCAATAAGTGGAAATAGCGCCGGGAAATCGCTCACTTTCTGTTTTTTCGCCTTTGATCACCGGCATCGCAAGAATATTTTCTGAAAATTCTGCATACAAATCTAAAATATCCAGCGTTTCTTTTACCGCTTCTTGCGATGTTGCATGCGCGGTGTGACCTTCTTGCCACAAAAATTCAGATGTTCTTAAAAATAAACGCGTGCGCATTTCCCAGCGCATCACATTGGCCCACTGATTGATAAGCACCGGCAAATCGCGATGCGAACCTATCCACTTCGCATACATCGCCCCGATCATGGTTTCGCTGGTTGGGCGAATAACGAACGGTTCTTCTAATTCGCCATCGGGCTTAAGACCACCTTTGCCGTTACTCACCAAACGATGATGCGTCACCACCGCGCATTCTTTCGCAAAACCTTCAATGTGTTTGGCTTCTTTTTCCAATTGGCCAAGTGGGATCAGCAAAGGAAAATACGCATTGACGTGACCCGTTGCTTTGAGGCGCTTGTCTAACTCAAATTGAATATTTTCCCAAATCGCATAGCCCCAGGGTTTTATCACCATGCATCCGCGCGTCGGTGAGTTTTCAGCAAGTTCAGCTGCAGCGATCACCTGTTGATACCATTCTGGATAATCTTCTGCGCGTGTGGGTTTGATGGCTGATTCATTCATGGCGTTAACACCTAATTAGCTGGTTAATGATAGCGACAATCGACAAATTCGCAACGAAATTTATTCGAACCAAATTGCTTGTCTGCCATACATGCGTCATACGCCTTGTCGATGGCTTTTTCGCGCAACAGGTCAACACCTTCAAAATATCGGCCACCGCTATTCATCGGCTCATAATAACAACGATAGGTGCCATGACTAAAGTGCGACGTGTTTTGTTGGAATTCCTCACAGGCAGGCAGCATGGCAAAGCATACAGCCAATGCTACAATCAAAGTCATCTTGATGAAATTCGGGGTATAATTCATTCTGTGATTGTAACAGATTTCATAAAAAAGCGCCCAAAAGTGAGCGTTTTTATGGAAAGCTGATTAATTACTTGTGATTGTAACGATTTTTTAGGAGTACTGCTATGCTGCAACTCGATCACCACTTTACCAGCACTTACGCGAAAAATTTAATCGCTGATTGGTCCCTGCTATCGCGCTTGATGGTGGAGCACACGCGGTGGATCAGAGATGTGATTCAAAAAAAGGAGGGGGCGCCTGCGATCTTATCGTCCATTCCTACCGATGTACAAATCGATGACGCGTTGAATGGTCCCTTGCATTCCTTTTTTCAATCACACGCTGATGCGTGGATACGGCTTTGCAAAATAGAGACGGCGCTTAACCTCAAAACAAATGAGATTTTCAAAGATGCGGATAAAACGATCGACATGACTTTTGGTATTGCGCAAACTGTTTTAGACAAAGCAGATCCTGCGGCTCTAAAAGAAAAACGCAAAAAATTAGAATCGCTCATGCAAACGCATCACAACGAATGGCTTGCGGCTATTACGGGATGGACGACAGCGTTACTGGAAGAATTTAAAAAAAATAATATTGCGCTCACGGATCTTGAGACCGCTGATTTTACAATGAATCAACCAAATTCCGAATTAAATACACGTTTTATTGATTTAAAGTTAACGCTGCCAAAATTATCCAAAGATAATTTTGATTTCGCGCAATATTTTATACTGAAATTAACATTGGCTTTACGCAGCTGCTTGAGTCGCCTACAACAACCGAGCAGCGAAAAAGATATCTACGATAAATTAAAATTATTTCAAAAAACACTTAAGTCAATTGCGCAGGCGAGTGAGGCCTTGGTTAAAAAACAAGGGGCGGCGTTGCAGTAATCATTTTATTCACGCACTTGGTCCGCTGCGCTCCCCGCGTGCTTCTGTGGGTTAATATATAAGAAGCACGCGCGAAGTGTTGCGTAGCAACACGGAGCAAGTGCGTCGCTACCACCACGGTATTGCAGTATTTTTTATTTTTGCTAATTTCTCTGAATGCAAAAAAAATATAAATTACCCTTCGCTTATTTTATTACTTTTAGAACCTACGGAAGTTGGCTACACGGAGATAAACGCACTAGCGTTAGCCGTGAAAATAATATTTTTGGTACCCCTGTCATAAAGCCTAATCAGCTGTTAGAAAATAAAATGCACGCGGAGAAAAAACATGACAGCATTATTTTTAAAAAAACACATGCGGATACCATCTTGAATGCAATGGTAGCTGCATGTAATCACTATCGATGGCGATTGTATTCGTTGCATGTAAGATCGAATCACGTGCATTTAACAATTAGAGCAGATCGAACGCCGGAACATATGATGACGCAACTAAAAGCGTATGCAACGAGATTTTTGCGAAAGCAACATGGGTTTTCAAAAACACAAAAAATTTGGTCGCGGCATGGAAGCACAAAATATCTTTGGACGGAGAAACAAGTGTATTTTTCAAGTAGGTATACAATTGAGTTTCAGGGACAAAAGATGGCGTATTATTGTAAGTTGATTTGATTGTAGTGACGCACTTGGTCCGCTTCGCTCCCCGCGTGCTTCTGTGTCAAATACTGTTACGCACTTGGTCCATCAAGATGATTTGCTTCGCAAATCTCGCTCGTTAACACTCGCGGCTCAGATCTTTTTTATTATCGCTTGCTAACGCGCGCGGCTCAGATCTTTTTCATTATCGCTTGCTAACGCGCGCGGCTCCTTGCTAATTTATGTACGCGCTGCTGATATATTAACCCTCAGAAGCACGCGCGTACATAGCAAGGAGCCGCGAGTGTTAACGAGCGAGATTTGCGAAGCAAATCATCTTGACGGAGCAAGTGCGTCACATCACCCTGCTAATCAACCACGGCTCAACCAAATTCGCAATTGTCTTCGCACCAAACGCATTGGGATGACCGTCGGCGGGTAATTGAAATGGTTTAGTGCCCACCGCTTTTTTAAATTGCGGCGCAATGTCGTAAAAAGAAATATGTTGCGCGCTAAAAAAAGTGGGGGCTTGTTTTAAAAACGCCTCAGTCGGATCGCTTGAATTTGGTTTATAAAATGCATTATATCCCGTTGTCACCACCAACAATTTTGCATGATGCGCTTTACACCACATATTGATTTGATAAAACAATGCGTTTCCCAACGCGACAGCATCTTTCAATTGTTCGGCAGAATACGGATGATTTCGTTGAAACACAGGCCACGGATGATGTAGATGCTGATGCGCATCCATGAACACCTGATTATCACGCGCATTCGCTTGCATGTGCACAAACACATTGCGTATCAATTGAAATAATTGCGAATGTTCAAGCAAATAATTATACCAATTATTTTTATCTAAAAAATTTTTAAGACGTGCATGCGGGAATGGATGAAAATGATCAACAATATCGTAGGAATTATTATTTTTAGTTCTAAAAATATCGAGCGCCACTGCGCGACCCACATCATCAGAATCCAAAAATACCAGAACGTATTTTGGATTAGTGCGCGCACCATATTGACGCAAATAGCCTAAAAATTCTGCAAGCCCCCAATTTCCAGAACCCGCATTCAACAATTGATATTTATTTTTTCCAAAGTGTTGATCGAGTGATTGCTGCAACTGATACACGTACGTGTCATGAAATGATAAAAGCCATCCAAACGTCACACTATCACCTAACGCCAAAATATGCGTTACATTGGGATCCATTTTGGTGCCGCGCAAACCCGGCGGATAAAAATGATAATGCACACTGTGCTGGGTGCCTTGTTGACAGGCAATCACACCATCGCTGCGATTCATCGCGTAACCCATCGAAGACAATGCTTTGATCGAACCCGTCATTTGCTGAGGATAAAATGCACGCACCAACCCTTCTGATGCAAACAATGCAACGACAATCGCAATCACAATCAGAAAAAAATTTTTCATCGACAACACCTATTTTATTACAATTTTCTTTTTACAAGTTGCTGGATACCGCGGTCAAGCCGCGGTATGACAAGCGCGAATTGAATATTCCCTAAAAAATAGTATAAATCAGCGGCGCGACCGCTGTGCTTTGCGAAATCACAATCAATGTTGCGAGCAGCAACATGATAATGATAATGGGCAACAACCAAAATTTTTTACGCACACGCAAAAAACCCCACACGTCTTTTATTAATTCAAACATTAGTACGGCCTCTCTAAATCAATCTTCATATCGCGGCAATCCGCGCGATACGTTTTTAACACAGAATCATACCGCAACCCCATCGCATCTTTTCCAAATATTTTTTTACACAGTGCAATCGGTGTGAAAATCGCAAAAAATAAAATGCCAAAAATAATGCGTGTATTCACGTAACTTAAACAACGCAATACACCATCCCACAGCCATTTGAGGGGTGTTAACGCATTGGGAAAAATCAGCGTCATTGCAAAAACCAATGCCAATACACTCCATGCAATGGGTGACACCGCGTGATGATGCCAGAGAATCAGCGCAAGCACTGCGAAATAATATCCTGCAAAAATATATCCAAATTTTCGTAATTCAGTCATTACATCTCCCATTCAATCTGGACCCCGCGATCAAGTCGTAGGGTGACGAATCCAATCCTAGGGCCTAATCCACTCCCACCGTCTCACCCGTTTTATACAATGCCTTCAACGACTCCGGTTGATTTTCTTTTAACAACAACACATTTTCAAGTACCAATGCATCAATGTGTGTGGTCATAAAACAACGAAATGCTTCTTCGGGTGTACACACGATTGGTTCGCCACGCACATTAAATGATGTGTTAATTAACACGGGACATCCGGTTTTTTCATCAAAAGCCTGTAATAATCGATGAAAACGCGGATTCGTTTCGGCATGTACCGTTTGCACACGCGCAGAACAATCGACATGTGTCACTGCGGGAATCGTGCTGCGAATTATTTTTAGTTGATCCAGTCCCGATTTTTTTTCAGCACGCGTAACGAGATGCGATGGCTGCACATCACCGACCAATAACATGTAAGGACTTTTGTTATTATGAAAAGAAAACCACTCCGCTGCTTTTTCAGCGAGAACTGCCGGCGCAAAAGGACGAAACGATTCACGAAATTTAATTTTTAAATTCATCACCGACTGCATCGCCGAACTTCTGGCATCACCAATGATGGAACGATTGCCCAACGCGCGCGGGCCGTATTCCATTCTACCTTGAAACCAACCAATCACTTTTTCAGCGCATAATAATTCAACGGTTTTTTGAAACACATCATCATCCGATAACACAGCATACTGCGCACCCACTTGATTTAAATAACGCGTAATTTCTGACAATGAAAATGCAGGGCCCAAATAAGCGCCTTCCATCGCATCACTGAAATTTACTGTGCGTGGTTTTTGACAATAATCATGCCACACCGTTAACGCAGCACCCAATGCACCGCCCGCATCCCCTGCAGCCGGTTGAATCCAAATATCATCAAATAAGCCGCTTTTGGCGATTTTTCCATTCGCAACACAATTGAGTGCGACACCACCGGCCAAACATAAATTGCTCACACGAAATTCATTGCGAATGTTACGCACCAATTTTAATACGATTTCTTCTGTCACCACTTGAATTGATTTTGCTAAATCCATGTCTTGCTGTGTGATTGGCTCATCATTCTGACGCGCAGGTCTTCCAAATAATTTTGCAAATCGCGCATTCGTCATGGTTAACCCGACAGGATAACTAAAATAATCTAAATTTAATCGATACGTACCATCTTCTTTCACATCAATCAAATGATCGTAAATTGTTTTTACATACGTCGGTTCACCGTATGGCGCTAATCCCATTAATTTATACTCACCGGAATTCACTTTAAATCCCGTAAAATAAGTGAAGGCGGAATAAAGCAAACCAAGTGAATGTGGAAATCGAATTTCCCATTGCGGTGTTAGTGTATTATTTTTTCCGAGCCACAGTGATGTTGTTGCCCATTCTCCGACGCCATCCAGGCAAAGCACTGCCGCTTCTTCAAATGGCGATGGAAAAAATGCGGAAGCCGCATGCGATTGATGATGCTGCGTAAATAAAATGGGTTTGGCCCATTTTTTATCGGGTGCAATTTTTTTCAGCGATTTTTGTAAATTACTTTTTAAAAATAATTTTTCCTTGAGCCACACCGGCATCGCTTTAATGAACGAGGAAAATCCATTGGGTGCAAATGTCAAATACGTTTCTAACAAACGTTCGAAGGTTAACAATGGTTTATCGTAAAATGCAACATAATCAATTTCATCCAGCGTGATATTTGCAGCGTGAAGACAATAACGAATAGCATTCTCAGGAAATATTTCATCGTGTTTTTTTCGTGTAAAACGTTCTTCTTGTGCAGCCGCAATCACATCACCGTTTTGAATTAATGCGGCGGCGCTGTCGTGGTAGTACGCTGAGAGTCCAAGAATATACATGGTAATAATCGCTACTCGTTTGATAATAATTCGGTGTTGCCACCCATGGCGGTAGTGTTAATCGTTAACGTGCTTTCGCGACAAAGACGCAATAAATAATGTGGACCGCCTGCTTTCGGGCCCGTGCCTGACAATCCACAACCGCCAAATGGCTGCACACCAACCACCGCGCCAATCATGGTGCGATTGACGTAAATATTGCCGGTTTTAATGTGTTTTTGTAATTGATCGATTGTATGATCAATGCGCGTTTGAATGCCAAATGTTAATCCATAACCAAGCGCATTAATTTGCTCAATCACGTTCAATTGATCTTCACGCGCATAACGCACCACGTGCAACACGGGGCCAAATACTTCTTTGGTCAACAAAGAAAAATGTGGTAATTCAAATGCTGCGGGTGCGACAAATGTGCCGCGCGCTGCATCGCGAGGCAACTTCATCTCTGCGATTAAAATGGCTTGTTGATGCATGGTGTCGATGTAAGCTTGCAACGTTTTTTCTGCGCTCGCATCAATCACAGGGCCAACATCGGTTTGCAAATTCGCAGAGTCACCAACACACCACGTTTGCATCGCACCGCGTAACATCGCCACAAAATTATCCGCAATATCTTCTTGCACAAACACCACGCGCAACGCAGAGCAACGCTGCCCTGCGCTGCCAAACGCTGAAATCATTACATCCGTCACCAATTGTTCTAACAACGCAGACGAATCGGCAATCATCGCATTGATTCCGCCGGTTTCTGCGATAAAAGGAACGATGGGGCCCGATCGATTGGCCAATGTTTTTTGAATAGTTTTTGCAGTTTCTGTTGAGCCCGTGAATAAAACACCAGCAGATCTTTCATCGGCAATTAATGCATTACCCACTTTGCTGCCGGAGCCCGGCATCAATTGCACCGCCTCTTTTGGAATGCCTGCTTCATGCAGCAACGAAATTAATTTCGCGGCAATGAGTGGTGTTTGCCCTGCGGGTTTTGCGATCACACAATTGCCTGCAACTAAAGATGCAACAACTTGTCCTGCAAAAATGGCTAATGGAAAATTCCAAGGGCTCACGCAAATCATGGTACCTAACCCATGCGTGCGCAGTGTGTTGGATTCGCCAGTGGGGCCTACTAATTTTTCATCCGATAATATTTTTCTTGCGATCAATGCATAATAACGGCAAAAATCAGCGGCTTCTCGCACTTCAGAAACGGCGTCTGGCAAAAATTTTCCTGCTTCACGAATCAATAATGCAAATAATTCTGTGCGTGCCTCTTCAATTAAATCAGCTGCTTTTTCAAGAATGCTGGCGCGCTCATCAATACTGCGTTCACTCCAAGAAAATTCCGCCGCTTTCGCTTGCGAAAGTGCAAGCGACATCGTTGCTTCATCCGCCATTTGCACATAACCCACAATGTCATTGCGATCATTGGGATTTTTAATTGCTACTGCTTGAGATAAATCGATGGGTTGATGCAGCGGTGTTGCAACCCACTCAGTTTTTGAAAATGCATTGATTTTTTGCATCAAAGATTGCAGTGCATTGCAATCTGAAATATCCAGTCCCGCTGAATTTTTTCTGTCGGGATAAATATGACTCGGCAATGGAATTTTGGTGTTGGAAATTTCAGGATATGATTTCAATTGATCAATCGGATTTCGCGTGAGTGTCGCAACCGGAATTTCAGGATTTGCGATTTGATGCACAAAAGACGTGTTTGCGCCATTTTCCAGCAAACGCCTCACCAAATACGGTAACAAATCCGCGTGACGACCTACTGGCGCATAAATGCGGCTTTTTGCCGCATATTTTTCAGGATCAACCAACACATTATGCAGCGGTTTTCCCATGCCTTGTAAATTCTGAAATTCAAATGAGGCTTGTTTACCACGCGTCATCCACAATATTGCCGCAACCGAATACGCATTATGTGTCGCAAATTGCGGATAAATTGCATCCGGTGCGCTCAACAATAATTTTGCACAAGCCAAATAACTAATATCGGTCGACACTTTTCTTGTAAAAACTGGATAACCAGGATATCCACCCACTTGCGCCAATTTAATTTCCGTATCCCAATACGCGCCTTTTACCAAACGTGCAGGAATTTTTTTTCGTTGTGAGCGCGCCAATGCAATTAAATACTGCAAAACAAAATAGCCGCGTTTCTGGTACGCTTGCACGGCCAAACCCAGCCCATTCCAATCATGAAATGCACTGTCTAAAAAAACCGCTTCAAAAATATCAAGCGACATATCCAATCGCGTTGTTTCCTCAGCGTCCACTGTCACGTAAACACCAACCTCTTTTGCTTGCAGCGCTAATGTTTTTAAACGATCAATTAAAAACGGCACCACCATTTCTTTTTGCGAAAATTCATAACGCGGATGCAACGCGGATAATTTAATCGAGATACTCGGCGAAGAAAAATCCGTTAATTTTTCTTTGGATGCACCCATGATTTTAATCGCATGTTGATATGCTTCAAAATAATGATCTGCTTGCGCCTGTGTTTTCGCCATTTCTCCTAGCATGTCAAATGAAAATAAATATCCTTTTTCAGCAAACGGTTTTGCATTTTTCAATGCTTCATTTATCGTTCGACCCAATACAAAATGTTCGCTCATGATTTTCATAGAACGACGAACGGCTTGACGAATCACGGGCTCACCACAACGACTCAACAATCCGTACCACAATTTTTGAAACACATTGGATTGCGATTGATCTTGCAATACCTTGCCACTCATGGAAAGGCCGCGTGTCGTTAAATTCACAAACAACGATTCACTCGCGCCCACGTGTTTTTCCCAATCGGCTGCCGTTAATTTATCGCGAATTAATAATTCTTCAGTTTCTTTATCGGGGATACGCAGCAACGCTTCTGCCAAACACATGAGCACAATACCTTCATCGGAAGACAAATCGTATTCCGCCATCAGCGCATCCACACTACTTTGATCGCTTTTTTCATTGCGCACCGTGTTCACTAAATCAGTTGCGATGTGTTCAATTTCAACTTTGTGTGCTTGCAAAAACTCAAGCTCGCTCATTAAATCGTGAACACGTTTTTTTTCATCGGTATAGTACGCATCAATAATTTGTCGACGCTCTGAAGAAACGGCAGATGAGGTGTGTTGAAAAATATTCATAACGTTCTCATTTTTTAGCGCGTTGAATGCTGTCGTTAATTTCTTTCGTTGCAGCATCAACACCCAGCCACTCACCAATTTTTACCCATTTATTTGGCTCTAACTTTTTATAATGCTCGAAAAAATGCGTGATGGAATTGAGCATAACTTCGGGAATATCTTTTAATGTTTTCATATGCGCATAGTGAATGCAGGCTTTTTCAATAGGCAACGCCAACACTTTGCAATCTTCACCTGATTCATCTGTCATTTGCAAAACACCAAGGGCGCGGCAACGCATGAAGCTACCTGCTTGCACAGGATACGGCGTTATCACCAACACGTCGACGGGATCGCCATCGAGAGACAAGGTGTTAGGAACAAAACCGTAATTGCACGGATAATGCATAGCTGTCGGCATAAAACGATCGACCATCAAAAGCCCTGAGGCTTTGTCGATTTCATATTTGATGGGTGTGCAATTAGCAGAAATTTCAATAATCACATTCACATCGTTCGGTATACTGCGACCGGGGGTGATATTGTTGAGTATGATGGTCATAGGGGTTCCTTGAGTATTATGTTTGGGTATTTTAACATTAAAAAACCGCTCGCTCACGCGCGCAGCTCCGATTTTATGTAAAACCGCTCGCTCACGCGCGCGGCTCAGTGTTATTTATCGCTTTGCCTTAAAAAAATCAACTAATAACGCCGCACATTCAGCTTCGAGCACCCCGCCTTGCCAATGCGGCGAATACGATTGCTTTATCGTTTTTTCACTCGAAAAATAACCCACTTTGGGATCGTAGGCACCAAAAATAATGGTTTCGATACGCGCATGCTGCATTGCGCCAACGCACATCAAGCAAGGCTCCAGAGTGACATATAAGGTCGCACTTGTGAGACGATAATTTTTTAAGTGTTTTGCAGCGTCTCGGATCGCAATAATTTCTGCATGCGCGGTGGGATCGTGTGATTGTATAGGTTGATTCCAACCCTCACCAATAATTTTTCCATCGTACACGACAACAGCGCCAATCGGCACTTCGCCATTTTGTTGCGCGGTTTGCGCGAGAGCGAGGGCGTGGGAGATAAAGTGTTGGCTCACTCGCTGCTGCTCGTGTCTGCGTCCAGTGTGCAATATTGTTTTCTCAATAATCCGCGATGCGATGTTTTCATTAAATTAATAATCAATTGCACTTCGGGCGTTGTCTTCGCCAATTCCGCCAATGCTTTTTCGGCATCACGCAATGACAAACCATCACGATACAAAATGCGATACGCTTTTTTTAATCCGCTGACAGTGTTTGACGAAAATCCACGACGACGTAATGCAACCAGATTTAATCCAATCGGAACCGCCGGATCACCTTTGGCCATCATAAAAGGCGGAATATCATTACTCACTTGCGCTGCATGCACCAAAAAACTATACGCACCAATTTGCACAAATTGATGCACTGCCGCATAAGCACCGATAATCGCAAAATCGTTCACGGTCACGTGTCCTGCAATTGCCGAATTGTTGATAAATAAAACTTCATTGCCAATGCGTGCATCGTGTGCCGCGTGCGAATAGCTTAAAAAGCAGCACTGATTGCCGATAATGGTGACGCCACTTTTGGTGGAGCCGCGATTAATCGTCGCAAATTCGCGCACAATATTGCCGTCACCCATACGCAACCATGTTTCTTCACCGTGATAACTCAAATCTTGCGGATCACCACCCACCGCCGCATGCGCGTGAATGTGATTATTTTTTCCCATCACTGTGTGACGCAAAATAACTGCGTGCGCATCAATGCGCGTTCCTTCGCCAATTTCCACTTGCTCACCAATATAAACCCAGGGGCCAATAATAACGCCCGCGGCAATTTTTGCGGTGGAATGAATTTTTGCAGTGGAATCAATTTCCGGATGCATCATTATTTTCCGCCTTGATATTCATAAACTCCGCGGTGCAAGTTAATTCTCCGTCCACGGTAGCTGTTCCTTTAAATTTCCATGCATTTTCACGACGACGAATTACTTCAATCGACAATTGCAGCTGATCGCCTGGGACCACTTTGCGCTTAAAACGCGCCTCATCGATGCTCGCTAAAAAAAATAAATCCTGATTTCCAGTTGGGTATCGACCAAACGTGCGATACATCAAAATACCAGACGCTTGTGCCATCGCTTCAATAATTAAAACACCGGGCATCACTGGAAATGCAGGAAAATGACCTGCGAAAAATGGCTCGTTGTGCGTCACATTTTTAATAGCAATCAGTGATTGACCTTCCACGAAATCAATCACTTTATCCACCAGCAAAAAAGGATAACGATGCGGCAAATAATTTTTAACTTCTAACGAATCAATTTCGTTCATACCGAACCTCGCATCAACGTTTTTAATTTTTCTATCCACTCATCTAGCTGCCGAAAACGAACAGCATTTCTACGCCACTGCGCATTCGTCATAAGCCCAGTACCGGAAGAATAAATACCGGGCTCACTCACGGATTTGGTTACCATAGCGCAACCGGAAAAAATAACGCCGTCAGTAATCGTCAAGTGGCCACCAATCGTTACAGCACCGCCAATGATACAATGTCGCCCCACTCTCGTGCTACCTGCGACGGAAGCGCAACCGGCGATAACGGTATAAGCGCCAATCACGACGTTATGTGCAATTTGGACCAAATTATCAATTTTGACATCGTGTTCAATCACGGTGTGATCAATCGCGCCACGATCCACACAGGAATTTGCACCAATTTCAACGTCATTCGCAATATGAACTGATCCCAACTGCGGAATTTTTTCAAATCGTCCATTTTCTTGCGCCAATCCAAATCCATCTGCACCAATCACGGCACCGCTGTGCAAAATTACACGATCACCGATAATCACTTGATGATGCACAGTTACTTGCGAATGCAAAAAACAATTTGCGCCAATGACTGCGTCATCATAAATAATTGTGTTGGGCAGTACGATAGTGTTAGCACCGATTTTGACATTGTCGCCAACCACACACAGCGCACCAATAGAAGCGGTGTGATCAATCACCGCAGTTTTTGAAATGACCGCACTGGAATGAATTCCAGCCGCGGGTTTTTTAAAAGGATGGAACAACGGTGCAATGCGCGCGTAAGCCAATTCTGGATTTTGCACCACGAGCGCTGTTGTTTTGCAAAGTGCTGCATCTTCTGCTGTCACAATCACAGCAGATGCTTGCGTGGTTTGTAAAAAGGGGCGGTACATCGACGCAGAAAGATAGGTTAAATCGCCTGATTGCGCACGTGAGATGGGGGCAATTCGAGAGATGGAAGCGTTTTGATTGCCAATGATTTTGGCGTTGATGTGTTTGGCAAGGTCGGAAATGGAGTAAGTAATTTTCATACTGAACTTTTATACCCCGCTCGCTTTCTGCCATGACTGCAACATTTCTCGGCAAGACGCTACAAGTACATCCCTGTAGGCTTGTGTTCGACATCCCTGTCTCACACACTTGCCTCGAAACGCTGCAGTCACAGCAGGCGCTCGCTACTTCTGCGCGCGGAGATTTATTACTTACTTACGTATTACTTCAAATTTTCCAACACTGCTTTGGTGATATCCATAGTGTCTTTGGTGTAAAGCACATCATTGCTTGGGATTACCAAATCCAATTGATCTTTTTTCGCAACGATGGCAACGGCTGATTTCACGCTTTCCATAAATTGTTGCAACTGATCGTTTTGCGCTTTAAAAATATCTTGTTGGAACTGACTTTGGCCTTCGCGAAATGCGTCTTCCTGTTTCGTTATTTTTTCTTGCGCATCAGACAATTCTTTTTTGTTCATGACCGTTTTATTTTTTTGATAATTTTGAACGTCAAGTTGTAACGCTTGCGCCATTTTTTGCAAATGTTCTTTTTGCGGATCAAATTGTTTTTCCAATTGCGCTTTAATTTCTTTCACTTTGGGCGACGAGGTGAAGATCGCTTTCATATCCACCACACCCACGTGATCCGCAAAAGCACCGACAGACCAAGTAGCAAAAATTGCAGCTGCTGCTGTTAACACCATTTTTTTCATGACACATTTTCTCCTTCGTTAATTTTTTTAAATCGTTGCACCAAATGAAAATCCAAATAGCGCCAATTGATCGCCTGGTTTTTTATTCAGCGGCACAGCCAAACTAAAATTTAAAGGCGCCCCCAAGGGTGACCACCATGATACCATGATACCCGTTGTCACACGTAGATTTTTTGGATTAATAGATTCATAAGCAATACCAGGCACACGGTCCGTTTGAAAAATATTACCCGCATCCAGCAAAATACCCGTGCGCACTTTTGAGCTAATAAAATTGGGCAATATCAAATTCACACCACCTAGTACTTCAACGTTACCTCCGATGGATTCAGTTGGGTTTGCGGGATTTTTTGGACCCAATGTATTGGCTTCATAACCAGGCAACGTAGCCAAACCGCCGGCATAAAAATTCTCAAAGAACGGCAACGAATTCACATCACCATAACCGCCACCATAACCCAATGTGCCATAGGGTTTAATAATAAAACCGGAGTCGCTTAATGGAAAATACCAGCTGCCATTGTATTGCGCTTCGTAATACGGCAAGCTCGTGTGCAGCACAGGAACACCCACGGTCAATCCTAAATTTTGCTCATTACCGGATGTTGGAAAAATAGCACGATCCAACGTTGAATGCGAAATACTATTGATCAACTTGAATTGATTGTAAGGCGATGGATGTCGCGACACAAATTGCATTACTGATGGCGATACCAGTGATGGATTAATGTTACTAACTGCTGTGTGATCATACCCACCACCCACATTCCATGAATCAAATTCGCTAATGGGGATACCATACGTCATGCTCGAACCATAATTATCCAATGTATAAGGCTCAATGTTCACATTACCAGGCGTGGTATGCGTGTAATAAAAATTAAAGCTGCGACTAATGCCGGTGGTTGTGTAAAACGGATTGGTGTAAGTGAATCCGTACGAAGAACTAAATTCACTGCGTTGGAAACCAACGGAAACGAATTTACCGGATCCCATAAAATTTGGTTCCGAGATGCTGGCGCCATACAAGAAGCCTTCCACATCCGAATAACCCGCTTGCACCGACGCACGACCTGCGTTGACTTCATGCACGTGATACGTCAAATCAACTTGATTATTGTCGCTCGGCACGGCGGCGGTGGAAATTTCAACATGATCCAAGTAACCCAGATTTTTAATGCGGCGCTCTGATTCCTTCGTGTCTTTGAGCGAATACAAACTACCTTCCATTTGCCGCAATTGCGAACGAATAACAATTCCGCTGGTGCGCGTGTCGCCCACGACATGAATATTGCGCACATAAACGCGACGCCCTGCAGTAATATTGAAATTCAAAAATACAGTGTGCGCTGACTGATCCAATTGTGGAATCGGACTCACCTCTGGAAATGCGTAACCATGATTGGCCAGCGCATCACCCACTTGCTTGGTCACATCAATAATTTTTTTGCGAGAAAAAACATCGCCCACTTTTAATTGCATCAGAATTTTTTTAATGTTGGGCAATAAAACATCCGGAACACTCACTTGCGCCAAACGATAACCGCTCAAGTGGTACACTGGTCCTTCAGACACTTGAACGGTGATCGCTACCCCGTTGGGTAACTGTTTCACATCGCGCGACACGACCTGAAAATTTAGGTATCCATGATCCAGATAAAAGCTACGCAAGCTCACAAGATCCGTTTGTAATTGGATGGAAGAATAATGATCGTGATGATTAAACCACGTGAAAATACTGGGAGTTGTCAGCTGAAATTGATCTAGTAATGTATGTTGCGAAAAAGCCTGGTTACCCGTAATGCGAATGCTACGCACAATCACCGCGCGCCCTTCTTGCACCGTCACATGAATCGCAACACGATTACGTGACAGCGGCTTAACAGTGGGAGTAATGACAGCATCCGCGTGACCCATCAATAAATATTGCTGCTTCAACCCTTCCACAATTTCTTGCAATTGCGAAGGATCGTAAGTGTCACCTGGAACAATTTTCAATTGCGCCAACACAGGCTTTAACACTTTTGCTTTAATCGATTTATTGCCGGTGATGGTGACAGAATCAATTGTCGGGCGTTCGGTGACGTGTATCACCAAATTATTATCATTACGAGACAATTGCACATTGCTAAAAAATCCCGTTTTAAAAACAGCGGCGATGATGCGATTACCTTCGGCATCCGTGTACGTTTTCCCTGCATGAATTGGAATCGCACGCAACACAGTGTCAGCGCTCACGCGTTGCAATCCTTGCACTTCAATATTGCGAACCACAAATGAAGAGGCGACCAATAAAACAGGCAGCAGACAAAGGAGTAAAAGAAAATAACGCCGCATAACAAAGTCCTTAGAGCCTTAAATTTGCAAAGAGTATACCGAAAGATTACGCGCCATGTCACGCGCCATTTTATCTGTTTCTATTATTTCCTCCAGCGTATGGTTGCGCACAATGGAAGAAGCTTGCATCACTGCGTCAATCACCGACGCAATATCGGAAAAACGAATTTTTCCAGCGCAAAAAGCGTCGACTGCCACTTCATTGGCGGCATTCAAGATGGTGCTGGCATTACCGCCCGCATGCAATGCTTGATATGCCAATCGCAAACAAGGAAAACGATGATAATCAACTGACTCAAAATCCAGCCGCGCAATTTCAGTTAAGTCCAAACGTTTGGCGCCCGATGCAATGCGCTTGGGCCAACCCAACGCATGCGCGATGGGAATACGCATATCAGCACACCCCAACTGCGCCAAAAAAGAGGCATCCTCAAAATTCACCAACGAATGCATAACACTTTGCGGATGAATCACAACTTGTATTTTTTCAATCGGCAAACCAAACAACCAAAATGCTTCGATGACTTCCAATCCTTTATTCATCATAGTTGCAGAATCAATAGAAATTTTAGTGCCCATTTTCCAGGTGGGATGAGCGATGGCTTGCGCTGGCGTTACTTGCTCTAATTCGGATAAGGGTGTTGTGCGAAATGGTCCGCCGGATGCCGTCAAAACAATCGAATGAACACCCGTTAATTTTTTTCGGCCAGGCAAAAAATCTGCGGGTAAACACTGAAAAATGGCGTTATGCTCGCTGTCTACCGGCAATAATGTCGCTTGATGATCGCAAACCGCTTTCATAAATAAATCCGCTGCCATCACTAACGCTTCTTTATTTGCAAGCAACACACGCTTTCCTGCTTGCACAGCAGATAAAGTGGATGGTAATCCCGCCGCACCCACGATAGCGGCAACAACAATATCCGCTGTCGTCGCAAGTGAAGTCATGTCGGTCACATCGCTCACCACCTCTGTTTTACAATTCACTTCAGATAATTTTTGTTTGAGCTGCGATGCTAATGTTGTGTCTGATAATGCTGCATAACGCGGTTTGAATTTGATGCATTGCTGAAACAGCAGCGACACATTGCGATGCGCAGTTAATACGTGCACCGAAAAATCGTCGGGATGACGCGCAATCACATCTAATGTGTTCTGCCCGATAGATCCTGTTGAGCCAAAAATGGCGACTGTTTGCATAAAGTTACAGGGGAATGAATGTGATGCCTAACACAAAAACAACGCTTGCCGCAGCAATGCTGTCGATGCGATCTAAAATGCCGCCGTGTCCCGGAAAAAAATTTCCAGAATCTTTCACGTCGCGAATGCGTTTGAATAAACTCACGCCCAAATCACCAATCACTGAAAATAGAATGGTGATCAGCGATAAAAACATCAGCGCAATATAACTCAAAAAATGATGCGTTAAAAAAATTCCGCCAATTGCGGCAATCAACATCGCGGCAATCAAACCACCCCAAAAACCCGCCCAGGTTTTTTTGGGGCTGACCCGCGTTGCGAGCGGCGATTGCCCATAATATTTTCCCGAAAAATAAGCGCCCACATCTGCGGCCCACACGATACACAATAAATAAATCAGCGAATAGGGTGATTGCCACTGCATTTGTGTTTGCAAGGTGACAATGCTAACCCAGGTCGCAATTAAAATAATAAAACCCGAGAGTGCGCGTGCATGCACGCATTGCAGTCCCGTGGTTGCGGTATTATTTTGATACCGATAAATAGCAACTGCGATCCAACACCACACCAACCACGCAATCATTAAAACCCACGCGATTGGCAAAAACGCGGCCAATAATAATCCGATTAAAACACAAGCTACGTAAATGATGCGCGCTGTATTTTTTTCTAAGCCCACAAAATTAGACCACTCCCACGCGCCACCCAAAATCAACAATCCCGCGAGCGCTGCAAAATATGTCGACGGCACATATAAAATCAAGATGAGCGCGATGGGAATAGCAATGACAGCAGTGATGATTCTTTTTTTCAACATAATTAAACTGATACTTGTTCACTCGTTAATCCAAACCGACGTTCACGTTGCTGAAAACTGCGAATCGCATCCATAAAAACAGCTTCATCAAAATCGGGCCACAACACATCGGTAAAATAAAATTCGGTGTAAGCCGTTTGCCACAACATAAAATTACTAATGCGCTGCTCACCGCTCGTGCGAATCAACAAATCGGGCTCAGGTAAATCTGAAATACAAATGAATTTTGCTAATGTTTCTTCCGTCACTGAATCTAAATCCAATTGGTGTTGCGACACAGCATGCGATAATTGTTTTGCCGCCTGTAAAATATCCCAGCGACCACTATAATGTATCGCCAATACAAAAGTTAATTTCGTGTTGTGTTGTGTGCGCGTTTGCGCTTCATAAAAGCGAGCTTGTATTTCTGTCGGAAACACCGATAAATCACCCATGACCCGAACACACACATTTTCTTCGTGCAATTCATCAATATTTTGTTCAATCATTTCAAACAGGAGTGATGTTAAAAAAGAAACTTCCGTGTTAGGGCGTGAATGAAAATTTTCAATGCTGAGTGCATACAGCGACAAAACGGAAATGCCTTGTTTTTCACAAAACGTGACCGCACGACGCACGGATTTTGCGCCAGCGCGATGACCCGCCATGCGCGGCAACAACCGTTTTTTTGCCCAACGTCCGTTGCCATCCATTACGATGGCGACGTGTTTGGGGATTTTCAGGAATTCGGAATTCATAAATTACATCCGCTTGCTTGCTACTGTGACTCTGACATTTCTCGGCAAGACGCCAGCAGCAATCGGCTTATTTCATCCGTGACTGCTCTGGAGTTACATCTCCATCAAATCTTTTTCTTTCGTTGTGGCGACAGTATCCACTTGTGCTACAAATTCATCTGTGACTTTTTGAATAGACGTTTGCATGCGACGATCTTCATCTTCACTAATCAATTTATCCTTGAGCATGGTTTTTAATTCTTGATTGGCATCGCGACGCACGGTGCGAATCGACACACGCGTTTTCTCCGCTTCTTCACGCACAATTTTTCCCAAACTTTTTCGTCTTTCTTCCGTCATGGGCGGCATAGGAATGCGAATAACCGTCCCCGCCGTGCTTGGAGTCAAGCCCAAATTCGCCATCAAAATCGCTTTTTCAATTTCTGGCACCATGCTTTTTTCCCACGGTGTGATCGATAACGTTCGTGCATTTTCAACCGCAATATTCGCTACCTGATTGAGCGGCGATGCATTACCGTAATAATTGACCATCACGTGCTCAACTACACTCGGATGCGCGCGACCCGTGCGCAATTTCGCCAATTCTTGTTTGAATGCATCAAGACTTTTTTCCATACGTGCTTTTGCATCACGCATAATTTTATCTGACATGACCACCTCCATCGACACGCGTTCCAACCGCTTCACCTGCAATCACTTTGAGTAATTCGCCAGGTTTATTAATATTAAAAACACACAACGGCATTTGATAATCGCGACACTGACAAAATGCCGACAAATCCATCACTGCAAACTCTTTCTCTAATACTTCGTCGTAAGTTAAGTGCTTATATAAAGTTGCGCTGGGATTTTTGCGGGGATCTTCTGAATAAATCCCATCGACATTCGTTGCTTTTAAAACAATGTCCGCATCAATTTCAATGCCGCGCAAACTCGCTGCCGAATCAGTGGTGAATAATGGGTTGCCAGTGCCTGCAGAAAAAATAACAATGCGATTTTGTTCCAAGTGATGAATGGCTTTGCGACGGCTAAACAAATCCACCATGCCGCCAACTGCAACCGCCGATAAAATGCGAACAGGAATTTCCAAACGCTCAAAAGCATCGCGCAGTGCCAACGCGTTCATGATGGTTGCCACCATGCCCATATGATCGCCCGTTACGCGATTAATACCCACTTCGGACAATGCGACACCACGACAAAAATTGCCGCCGCCAATTACGATTGCCACTTGCACGCCGAGTTTTTGCACTTCTTGAATTTCTTTGGCAATGCGAACCAGCGTCTGCGGCGAAATGGCTTTTTCGCTCCCGCCCATTAACGCTTCGCCGCTCATCTTTAATAACACGCGGCGAAAAGCAGCTTTTTTTCCAAGCGACATAAAAACTCCCTATATTCGTTCCGCTTCATTGGCGAGCGGTATATTTATGCATCCCCTTTAATAACCGCACTGACTTCATCTGCAAAATTTGTTGTTGGTTTATCTATTCCTTCACCCACTTCAAATCGCTCAAATGCCAGCACTTTGGCTTTGGCTGCTTGCAATAATGATTGCACAGTCTGCTCAGGATTTTTGACAAATGGCTGATACACCAAGCACACCTCTTGTGCGAATTTCTGCAGGCGACCTTCCACCATTTTCTCAATGATGTTCGCAGGTTTTCCAGAAGTTTGCGCTTGCGCCGTGATAATTTCGCGTTCTTTTGCAACGACTGATTCTGACAATTGATTTGTGTCAATCGCGATCGGACGGGTAGCAGCGATATGCATTGCGATATCTTTTGCTAAGACCGCATCATTTTTATCGAGTGCGACCAATACACCAATGCGATCACCATGAAGATAATAACCAACACAGCCCGTCGAAGTGAGCGTTACTACGCGACGTAATTGAATATTTTCGCCAATTTTTGAAACCAAGGTTTCACGAACGATTTCGCAAGTCGCGCCATTGTCGTGCGTCACAGATTGCGACATAACTTCAGTCACATCATTAGTTTGCAACGACAAGCTCGTGTTTGATACTAACTCGGCAAATGATCTGAAACTGTTGTCTCGCGCTACAAAATCCGTTTCGCAATTGACTTCGCACATGGAAGCCACTTTGCTATCACGACTTGTCGAAATAATAATGACGCCTTCGGCTGCAATTCTGCCCGCACGCTTAGCCGCTTTTGCTTGGCCGCTTTTGCGCATGTTGTCGATCGCGAGTTGAATATCCCCTTTTGCTTCGGTTAACGCTTTTTTGCATTCCATCATCCCTGCGCCAGTAAGCTCACGTAATTCTTTTACCATGGATGCGGTAATGTCTGTCATGGGTTACTTCTCGCTGTGTTCGTTTTGCTTCGCTTTTTTTGCGGTGGATTTTTTCGCTGGTTTTTCTGCGGGTGATGCTTCCACTTCGGCTACCGTTTCAACTTGAGCTTCCATTTCAACCACTACCACTTCAGTTTCCAGCATTTCCGCTGACACATCAGATTCTTTAATTTCTTTTTTCACTTTTTTGATTTCAGGCAGCGGCGCTTTTGGTTTTGCTTTCGCCTTCGCTCTTTCTGCGCGTTCTTTTTCTTTTGCTGCGTCTTCTTCCAAAATTGAACGGCGCGATTCGATAATAACATCGGCTATCGTTTTGCAGTAAAAACGGATGGCGCGTATTGCGTCATCGTTACCTGGCACCACATAATCAATGCCGTCTGGACTTGCGTTGGTATCGACAATTGCTGCAACGGGAATACCCAGTCGTTGCGCTTCTGAAATAGCAATTTTTTCGCGCTTCACGTCGATGACAAATAACATGTCCGGCAAGCCGCCCATGTTTTTAATGCCATCCAAATTCACCGCGAGTTTATCTTTTTCGCGTTGAATCATCAGCACTTCTTTTTTTGTTTTTAACGCCAGTAATTTTGTATTTTCCAACATGGCTTCCAAATCTTTTAAGCGCTTGATGGATTGGCGAATGGTTTTGTAATTCGTCAACATGCCGCCCAACCAACGGCGATTTACATAAGGCATGCCGCAACGAATACCTTCTTCTTTCACGATATCAGTTGCCGCATGTTTGGTGCCGACAAACATCACTTTACCGCGCTTGCTCGTGATCTGATGAATAGCATCGAGTAATCCGCGAAACTTAGGCAGCGTTTCTTCAAGATTAATGATGTGTGTTTTTTCACGTTCACTGAAAATAAAGGGCGCCATTTTGGGGTTCCAGAAGCGTTTCTGATGGCCGAAATGCACACCCGCTTCCAATAAATCGCGCATAGAAATAGAAATCGTCATATGTTTCTCCAGGGTTGTTCGACCATCTTCCCCGCCGTTTTAATTTTTCTGTCGAAAAACACCCAAAACAGCGTACCAGGAAGATGTGAGTATTTGCTTATTTCAGCCACGCTTTATACCATAGAAACAACGAATCAACAACCTGAACTCTATGATTACTTTAAAATCGACAGATGAATTTGAAAAGATGCGTGTCGCCGGACGATTGGCTGCCGACGTGTTAGATATGATTGGACCCTATGTTCAACCCGGCGTCACCACAAATGAACTCGATCGCCGATGTCATGATTACATTGTCAACGTGCAACACGCCATCCCCGCTCCGCTCAATTATCACGGTTTCCCTAAATCGATCTGCACTTCCGTCAATCACGTCGTGTGCCACGGCATTCCCAACGAAAAACCGCTGAAAAGCGGCGATATTATCAACATTGATGTAACGGTAATTAAAGACGGTTATCACGGCGACACCAGTAAAATGTTTTTAGTCGGTGATGTTGCGCCATTTGCAAAACGTTTAATCGATATCACACAAGAATGTTTGTATTTAGCCATTCGTCTCGTTAAACCCGGTGTTAAATTAGGCGACATTGGTTATGTGATACAGGAATATGCGGAAAAAAATCGCTATTCTGTCGTGCGAGAATATTGTGGGCACGGCATTGGAAAAATTTTTCATGAAGATCCACAAGTATTGCATTATGGAAAACCCAACACCGGTTTGGAAATTAAAGCAGGCATGACCTTCACGATTGAGCCTATGATTAATGCCGGAAAGCGTGATGTGAAATTAAATAAAAAAGATGGCTGGACAGTCATCACAAAAGATCATAGTCTATCAGCGCAATGGGAACACACGCTCGGCGTTACTGAAAGCGGCGTGGAAGTATTTACGAAACGCAACGAAGAAAATTTTTTGTAAAAGCTTTTAAGATCTTCGGGCTCAAGCGAACATGATGATATTCGATATGTCACGATCAGAACCTATTACCATCCATACCGGAGTCGTCGCGCAATCCAATGCGTCGCACACACTTGTTCTAGACGTGTGGTCACACATTATTTCTTTTTTAGAAATTTGCAGTCAACGCGAATTGCGCTTGGTGAATCAGCTTACGAAATTTTGTGTTGATAACACTTCCGACATCCCAAACATCTGCAAATTTGAAAAGCAATGGGATTTTTTCCTAATGTTGCATGAACGTTGGCACATTGTTGGTGATTCTTCTCCTTATCCCAAGGCTTTGTTTCACCCTTGTAAGGGTAGTTACAATACATCACACAATTTATCCCATGAATTTATGCAGATTAACCCAACTCAGGATTTACTCAAATTAAATCTGGAGCGATTAACAGAAACGATAGAGGCCTATAAAAAAAATAATGCGTGGAAATTTCGCCTTGGGCGATGTTATTTTTATTTTATCCACATCTTAGCGTGGTTACTGATAGCACTAACACTGCCTTGTTGCATTGTTAGTTTCATGATCACGATGAAGATCATCCCCACCCGCTCTCCCCTCGCCATAGGTCTACCATTGTTCAGCGTTGCAGCAATTGCATTGCTTCCTAGCCTCTGCGCATTGCTTGACCTCTATGACAATGGCGAAAAAAGTTGGCTGCGCCGATCTTATCAAGACTATCTGTCGCAAACAGATGCGATGCGAAAGTTGACAGGTGCTCCATACCATGCACTTGAAGACAAACGACACTGGATTCCAATCCAGAGAATCCAAGAATTACGCAACGCAATTTTCTGGAAATTATCATCTAAAGCACCAACTCGATCTGATCATTACCCTACGACGCAAATACAACTTCCTTGTTACAACCCGCGTTCAGGATGCGGTCGGCGATAGTAGACATGGGGCGATACCAATGGCAGGACATAGCAAGTGGAAAAATATTCAACACCGCAAAGGCGCGCAAGACGCTAAGCGCGGAAAAATATTCACGAAATTAATTCGTGAAATCACAACAGCTGCACGCATGGGCGGTGCTGAAGAATCGAGCAATCCCCGTTTACGTTTGGCAATACAAAAAGCGCTCGCTGAAAATATGACACGCGACACCATCAATCGCGCAATTAAACGCGGCGCTGGCGGCGAAGATGATGCACAAATGATGGAAATTGTGTACGAAGGTTATGGGCCAGGTGGCGTTGCGGTAATGGTGGAATGCTTGACGGATAATAAAAATCGCACGGCATCTGATGTGCGTCATGCGTTCACAAAATGCGGTGGAAATTTAGGCGCGACTGGATCGGTTGCTTATTTGTTTACAAAGTCTGGCGTAATTCAATTTGAAAAAAATCAATCAGAAGAAAAAATGGCAGAAATTGCGATTGATGCAGGTGCCAACGATATCATCACACACGATGATGGCGTGACAGAAATTATGACGTCACCTGAAAATTTTGAAACCGTTAAAAATGCACTCATCGCAGCACAATTAACTCCCGTAAAATCCGAAGTCACCATGATTGCGGCAACGCAATGCGCGTTAAATAACGAAGAACTTGCGAAGCAAATGATAAAATTATCCGATATGCTGGAAGATTTGGATGACGTGCAGCATGTGCATTCGAATGCGGATATTCCGGATGAGTTTTGTGGATAACGACGCACTTGCTCCGCTACGCTTCGCGCGTGCTTCTTTGCTCATTTATGCACTTGTTGTGTAAATAAAAATGATTTGCTTCGCAAATCCCGCTCGGCTTTCGCGCGCGGCTCCTTGCTATATAATTTGCTTTGCAAATCCCGCTCGGCTTTCGCGCGCGGCTCCTTGCTATATACGCGCGGCTCCTTGTAGCGCGCAGAGAAATGTACTTATCGAACGTATTCACCATGCTTAATGCATTATTAAATGCAGCCATGTGCTTTTTTTGTAACTACTGATGTAGTAGCCTAAGCTCTGAATTTTTGTTTGATCGATAAATTAAATATTGATAACACGATCACTTCAAGAATTCGGGAATGTTAATTTTTTATAGAAGCAGAGGGTTATAAAGATGTCAAGAGAAGCGAAATGTGCTGCATGCGCGGCGGTGTGCTATTTTATAGCGAGTGGTATAGATTTTTATTACGGATGGTATCTAAGGAACTCAAAAGACCCTAATTACAAAGCTGCGTGGCTGTGGTATGGTGCGGGTGGAGTGTTTGCTGTTGCGGGATTGCTACAGGTATACTCTGCAGTTATAGCGTATAAAACTGACAATCTATATGCTCTTGTCAACAATACACAGCAGCAATCTGTTACCGACGACAATGCTCATCATAATGATCTGGAAGAAAGCGGCGAGGTAAGACAGCCATTAACAACAATTATAACTAACGCTTAGTAAAATTGATCTTTCGCTTTGCGAGGGATTTTTAGTTTTGTTGAGTGGTTAACAGCAACCTGTGGTGGAGAAATATACCCCCGGACTTCAAAATGCGAATTGAAGTCCGGTTGTTTATTTATTATCCGGCCATGCGCGCAACACCGCATCCATCACGGTTGCGAGTGGAATCGCAAAAAATATTCCCCAGAATCCCCAGATGCCGCCAAAAATTAACACCGATAAAATAATCACCACGGGATGCAAATCCATCGCTTCGGAAAAAAGCCACGGTACCAACACATTCGCATCCAGTACCACAATCACTGCATAGGCAACCAACAAATAAAAGAAATGCGCGGACACACCCCACTGCAACAACGCAATCACAACGACCGGAATCGTCACTGCCACCGCACCCACATATGGAATAATCACCGACAATCCAACCAATGAGCCGAGCAACACGGCATATTCCAAATCAAGCACTGCAAAAAGACCAACGGAAACCGCGCCGACCACTACCATCTCAATCACGCGACCACGCACATAACAACCAATTTTATGATTCACTGATTGCCATACTTTTGTCACGAGACTGCGATTTTTCGGCAAATATTGCGAAAACCATGTTGCAATAACCGCGCTGTCTTTCAAAAAGAAAAAAAGTAAAATGGGCACTAAAATAAAATAAAGTACCGCGGTCACAATATTCGGAATTAATCCCCACAGGTGTCGCAATAAAAATTGCCCCAAATGCGAAAATTGATTTTGCAAAAACGTGAGCGCTTGTTGAAAATGCGCATCGGAAAAAATCGCGGGATATCGCTCTACCAAATCAGAAATCCACTGATGCCCTTGCGTAAATGCTTTTGGAAATTCCACCGCTAAATTTTGCAACTCTCGCACAATCACGGGCAAAATTCCCACTAGTCCAAAAATCACAAGACCAATGAAAACTAAAAACACGAGCAACACGGATAAAAAATGCGGGACGTGCCAGTGATCCAATATCCGCACAACAGACAACAGCAAATACGCAAGCACGATGCTGATAATCACGGGTAGAAAAAAATTCCCAAAAAATTCTAAAAATAGAAAAATGAAAACAACCGTGAAAAAAAGCCCCACCGCCGCAGGATCAGAAAAATTACGCCGAAACCAAGCGGCAATGGACAATAACAACGGATTGGAGGTCGACATGTGAATTCCCACTTTTCAAATAAGTCTTACTATTCTAGTATGATTCGATTTGATAAGGCTATGCTCATGCTCAAGCAATATTTGAAATTCACGCTCATCGCTTCCGTGCTGCTCTTGGCTGCGTGCGCAGGCCTTCACCCTAATATTGTTATTCCCGCGCAACAACCCCCGCCACTTACGCTGAAAAATCCCCCGCGAGTGGCCCTGGTCTTGGGGGCCGGCGGCGCGCGCGGCTATGCGCATGCGGGAGTCATGCATGTGCTGCAAAAAGCAGGCGTGCCCATCGACTTGATCGTGGGCAGTAGTGTGGGCGGTTTCTATGGCGCACTTTTTGCTGATAGCGGTAACGCCAACACTGCGGCAGATATTATGTTGTCCGCGCATTTTTGGGATATCGCTGACATTGCCAATGTGCCAAGTCTTCGCGGCCCTATACAAGGTTATCATTACCAAAAATTTTTGCTGGACCATATGCGCGCACGTTGGTTTAATCAGCTGAAAATTCCGCTCGTGATTGTCACGACTGATCTTAAAACCGGAAAAATGCAGACGATCTCAAGCGGTCCTATCGCGCCTGCGGCAGAAGCATCCGCCGCCATGCCCGGCGCTGTGCAACCCGCAACATTGTATGGAAAAATGCTAGTCGATGGCGGCATGACCGATCCCATCCCTGTTGACGTTGCAAAAAGTTATCATCCCAAAGTCATTATTGCAGTCAATATTTCTCAACAATTGTCGCCGCACATGCCATGGACGGCGTTCGGTATTTATGATCGCGCTTTCCATATTTCTTGGCTGCAATTATCGCGATTGTCGGAGCGTGGTGCCGATATCATTATTCGTCCTGCAGTTGGCAACACCGGTACTTTCGATATTGCGCAAAAACACAAAGCATTTTTGGAAGGTGAAATTGCCGCTCAGAATTCACTGCCCGCAATCGAAAAGATACTCAAACAAGAAAATATTCCGATGAAAAAATAATGCGCCATTAATTCCCGCACAGTTGCATATTGTCGGTAAAAATACCGTCGATACCCATTTTTTGTAACTTTTCTGCTTCTTCTTTTTGATTAACTGTGTAAGTTAATACACGCAAACCCGCAGCGTGACATTGCTGAATATACGCATCATTCATCAACTGATAAGGTTGATGCACCGATATCACCCCCAATTTTTTTAACTCATGTAATTTTCTCTCAGACAATTTTTTCTCGACAATCCAAGCAATCGGTAATGCAGCATTACATTTTTTAACTTCTGTCAATACATATAAACTTGTGCTCGAAATCACGGGGTTCGGAAAATCAGTAGGCCAATGCAACGCAAGCGCTGCAATCAATCCATTCGCAAGAATGACTGCTTGTTTGTTGGATTGTGTTTTCAATTCTAAATTCAATGATAATGATAACAAAGCGGCAACACGCAGCCATTCGTCGAGTGTCGGCACACTGGCATCTTTCTCTTTAATTTCTTGTAATGTTGTTTGCGAAAGCAGGCCTTTTAATTTCGTCGTGCGATCCAGTGTTTCGTCATGCAAAATCACGAGTGCATGATCGCGGGTCAATTGCACATCGCATTCCACAGAAGCAGCACCCGCAACCGCTGCCGCTTTTAAAGCAGCAATGGTATTTTCTGGTGCCAACTGTGGCGCACCCCGATGCGCGATCACAAAGGACAACGTCCATTCAGGCATCAGCTTCTCCCGCTTTTGCTCAGGCATCACAACACCCTATATATTTTTCTTGGATCTTGGATCTTGATATTATACCCTATCCTTCATTCATGGGCTGCGCACTTCGCAAAGCCCATCTTGTCGGACAAAAAGGGCTCATCTTTCATGGAATTACTGAAAAAACTCCGCATTCCCAGTTATAAAACATTATTGCGTTACGCACGCGCGCTCGGTTTTGGCGACATCGACACTCGAATGGATAACGCGTCCGGATTGCACGCCATCATCGCGATTCACAACACCAAGCTTGGCCCAGCACTGGGTGGTTGCCGTTTTTATGAATACGATCGTCCTGAACTGGCGCTCGAAGATGCACTCAGATTGGCATATGGAATGACACTCAAAGCTGCCGCGTGCGGTGTAGCGCATGGTGGTGCCAAAGCGGTGATCATCAAACCGCGTCATCTCACCGACAGAAAAGCAATCTTTCGAGCATTTGGCGATTTTATACAATCATTGAATGGCCGTTACATCACCGCAGTGGATGTGGGTACAACGCTCGATGACATGACCACTATTTTTGAGCGCACGGCTTTCGTCGTTGGCGCCAAAGGTCCTGGCCGCATTGATGATGATCCATCTCCTTTCACAGCCAAGGGCGTTTTCTTTGCTATTCGTGCGGCAGTAAAATTTCATTATCAACGCGATAATTGCGAAGGTATGCGCGCGGCAATTCAAGGTGTCGGTCGTGTTGGTTTTAATTTAGCAAAATATTTAGTGGAAGATGGCGCGCATGTCACGGTATTCGACACTAACGCAGAATCATTAAAACACGCGGTAAAAATGCTGGATGTGAAGACGGTGAATCCCGATCAAATTGAATCTCTGCCCTGCGATATTTTTTCGCCGTGTGCGATGGGTGGGACAATTTCTCTTGACATGATTCAGCATTGCAAAGCAAAAATTATTGCAGGTGCTGCGAATAATCAATTGGCGCATCACAGCAATGCACACATCATGCGAGATCGTGGTATTTTGTATTTACCTGATTTTTTAATTAACGCGGGTGGATTAATTTACGCAGCTAGCACTTACGCACATCAAGACATTGCAAAAGCACATGAAAAAATTCAACATATCTATGAAGTCACGCTCAATTTATTGGAACGTGCCGCAAAAACACATCAAACCACGGTAGAAGTCGCCGAAATGATCGCGTTTGAAAAATTAGGAATGGTATGACGTCATTGAAAACCATCGCCACTTTTCAAATTTCCTATTTACAATATTTAAATGAGCAGCACGAATCCGTGCAGCCATTTCCCGCATTCGCAACACCGAATTTTTTATTGGATGTTTATAAACGCATGACACTCTTGCGCGTGTTCGACACGCAAATGGTGAATCTGCATCGCACCGGAAAAATCGGCACATTTCCCTCATCGCAAGGACAAGAAGCCTTGTTTGTCGCTATTGGATTAGCAATGGCAAAAGAAGATGTTTTGTGCTCTTTTTATCGCGATCACGGCACACTCATTCAACGCGCGTATGCATTGACAGATATTTTGGCGTATTGGGCCGGCGATGAGCGCGGCAATTTATCCAATCCCAACAATCACGATTTTCCCATTTGCATTCCCATCGCAGGACAATGTTTACATGCAACGGGTGTTGCCTACGCTATCAACTATCGTCACGAAAAAAAAGCAGTGGTGACGAGCGTGGGTGATGGCGGAACATCGAAAGGCGATTTTTACGAAGCCATGAATTTAGCGGGCGCTTGGCAACTGCCTGTTGTATTCGTCATTGATAATAATCAATGGGCGATTTCTGTGCCGCGCGAAAAACAAACGGCGTCGCAAACACTCGCGCAAAAAGCAATTGCAGCCGGTCTTGATTGTTTGCAAGTGGATGGCAATGATGTAATTGCCGTATTTGATGCGATGAAAAATGCATTGACTCAAGCGCGCGACAATCACAAAGCCACTGTCATTGAAGCATTGTCATATCGATTGGCTGATCACACCACCGTCGATGATGCATCGCGTTACTCAGACGCTGAAGAAAAAAAAGCAGCGTGGAAAAAAGAACCCATTGCGCGATTGGGATTTTATTTGGAATCAAAACAATTGTGGAATCGCGACAAAGAAGCAGCATTACAACATGAATGCAAAATCATCGTTGAAAAAGCATTTCAAGATTATTTTGCTCGCGACAAACAAAAACCTACCTCCATGTTTGATTATTTATTTGAGCAATTGCCGAATGCGGATATTGATCAATATAACGAGTTATTATGAGCGCAATTACTTTAGTTGAAGCGGTTAATCAAGCGCTCGCTTATGAGATGGCGCATGATCATGACGTCATTGTGTTTGGTGAAGACATCGCTAAAAACGGTGGAGTTTTTCGCGCGACCGTGGGCTTGCTCGAAAAATTTGGAAGCGATCGCGTGCTCGATACACCACTTGCTGAAAGCATGATTGCGGGTATGGCCATTGGCATGGCATCGCAAGGTTTAAAACCCGTCGCTGAATTTCAATTCATGGGATTTATTTATTCTGGACTCGATCAAATACTCTCGCATGCTGCACGCATGCGCAATCGCACGCGCGGGCGCATTCATTGCCCCATCGTATATCGCGCGCCTTATGGCGGCGGCATTCACGCACCCGAGCATCATTCCGAAAGCATGGAAGCATTATTCGCGCATATTCCCGGCATTCGCGTGGTAATCCCCTCATCGCCTGCTAAAGCTTACGGATTATTATTGGCCAGTATTCGCAATCCAGATCCTGTTTTATTTTTAGAACCCAAACGAATTTATCGATTGATCAAACAAGAGGTCGCAGATGATGGGAAAGCGTTGCCGCTTGATCGCTGCTTCATCGTCAAATCAGGTAACGATGTCACACTGATTTCTTGGGGCGCTATGTTGAAAGAAACAATGGAAGCGGCGCAACAATTGGAAAACGACGGAATTTCTTGTGAAATTATTGATGTTGCAACTGTATCGCCACTCGATATGAATACCATTTTAACGTCTGTTGAAAAAACAGGCCACGTCGTCATCATTCAAGAAGCACCGCGTGCCTGCAGTGTGAGTGCTGATATTGCGGCAAATCTCGCTGAATTTGGTTTTGATTTACTAAAAGCCCCAATACAACGCGTTACGGGTTATGATACGGTCATGCCTTACGCGCAATTGGAAAAATATTATATGCCGAGTATAGAACGGATTATTAATACGGTGCGAGATACACAATGAAAATCTTCAAACTCCCCGATCTCGGCGAAGGCTTGCCCGATGCAATTATTCGCGAATGGTATATCAAAGCTGGTGACGCCGTTAAAAAAGATCAACCTTTAGTTTCTATGGAAACAGCGAAAGCGTTGGTTGATGTGCCCGCACCCTTCGACGGAAAAATTGAAAAATTATTTGGCAACGCTAACGACACGATAGAAACCGGAAAACCGTTGATTGGTTTCGAAGGTGAAGGTGCCGCCGAAGAAAAAAAAGATACAGGCACTGTTGTTGGAAAAATCGAGCAATCAAATCAAACGCTCACCAACGATATTCACTTTAGCGAAAGAGAATCTACGGAAACACCTGCAATGCGTGCACGCGCACGAAAATTAAATGCAGGTGCCGCAGAAAATCTTTCTGAGGGATACGAAAAATTATCTGGGATAAAGCGTGCGATGGTCATCAGCATGCAACAATCTCATCGCGATATTGTTCCTGTCACGCTCATTGATGACGCGGATATTTCCAAGTGGGTCGAAAAACAAGATATCACGGTTCGCATCATTCGCGCCATCATCAACGCTTGCAAAATAGAGCCGGCGTTGAACGCACACTTTAATGGCAACAACATGAGTGTCAAAAAATTTTCAGAAATTAATTTAGGAATGGCCGTTGATATGCCGCATGGATTGTATGTGCCGGTCATTAAAAACGTCGCTGCGTTATCGGATCTAGAAATTCGCACAGCAGTCGATCGCTACAAACAACAAGCGCAAACAAAATCATTGGCGCAAAATGATTTGCATGGTGCGACGATTGTGTTATCCAATTTCGGATCGATCGCTGGAAAATATGCCAATCCGATTATTTTGCCGCCAACGGTTGCAATTGTTGGCATCGGCAGAATACAGCATCAACAAATTCCACTATCCATCACCATCGATCATCGCGCGATCACGGGCGGCGAAGCCGCGAGATTTTTGCGAGCGATGATGGATGCGTTATCGTAATATGCACTCGCTACCGCTCGTGTCTATGTCCGATGTTTTTGTATTTCTTTCACTCGCTACCGCTCGTGTCTATGTCCGATGTTTTTGTTTGGACCTAGACACGAGCGATAAAAAATTCATTGTACCTAGACACGAGCGGTAGCGAGTGCAAATAAATCAGGACATAGACACGAGCGGTAGCGAGTGCATCAATCATTTTCTGATGATATTTTTCATAATGCCATTATCGTCTCAATGAGCTTAAGGGTTCGTAAAACTGATAGCATTTCAAAATGTCGTGGAATTTCTGATAACAAATATAATCTTTATAACGAGAAATACATTGAGCAATCGATGAAATTTTTTGTTGTGTGTTAACATTGGATTCCAATATCGTCTTTAATGTTAAATAAAATTGCTCATCTGAATGACTGACTCTAGTGTCATTTCCAAAATAATCATCCACAAAAAAACGCCAACGCATCGGTTCATTTGAATGCAGAGATTGCATATGTTCCTGATGCGCACGACAAATGGTTTGTGCTGCCAAAAAATATTTGCTGTTTTCTAAAAACGTGCCGATTAAAATTGAAATAATATCTCTGTCGTTAATCACAGATTTTTGAAAACGATATTCAGTTTGACTGGGATTTATTTTGTTTGCAAATCGAGCTAAAAAATTTGCTGTTCGTGATGTATCTATTTGAATATCAACAATGATTTTTCCAGTTGAAATCAAAGAAATTATTTTTTCATGAAAATAAAGAATATAGTCTAATGCCGAATTTATTGGCACAATAAATTTAAAACGTGAAATAGCTTCATCAAAATAGTCAATCAACTCCTCAACGCCAAATCCTGTCGGATGATTTTTTTCTAATTCAGCTACAAAATATCGTGACAAATGGCAAACCCCCTCCAGCAATTCTTTTTGCAATTGCTCCATATCGGGTTCATCCAAAAATGCCTGAATTCTCGCGTAGTGACAGTGCAGCTCGATTGGTATTTGTGCTACTCTTTGTTCTTTCATGCCCAATACGATACACCTGAAATATGAATATTTTCTTAAATTCGGCCACCCTACTTCATCAACATCCGCACACGCGGGCCCGCGTTATGAAGATCACAACGCCGCACGGCACCGTAATCACACCCGCATTTATGCCGGTCGGCACGCGCGCGTTTGTGAATTTGATGACGCCGCAAGATTTGCACGACACGCAAAGCCAAATTATTTTGGGCGGCAATACGTATCACATGCTCTGCTCACCGGGAATGGAAACCATTCAAGCGATCGGCGGCATGCATCGTATGATGGGCTGGGAAAAACCGATGCTAACCGACAGCGGCGGCTTTCAAGTATTTAGTCTTTCCAACGCATCGGATCTTTGTAAGATCGACGAAAACGGTGCGCGATTCAAACATCCTATCTCAGGAAAATTAATTCATCTGAATGCAGTCACCTCAATCGAAGCGCAAAAAATAATGGGTGCTGATATTATCATGGCGTTTGATCAATGCACGCCGGATGATGTTTCTGAAGAGGAAGCCGAAAAAATCATGGAACGCACACATCGCTGGCTATTCACATCCATCGAAACACATCAAAAAAATACTGATTCTGTTTATGGCTTAAAACAAGCACTTTTTGGCATTATTCAAGGTGGAACGTATCAAAAACTTCGTGAAAAAAGCGCTGAGTTTATTGTCAATGCCAATGTCGACGGCATTGCGATTGGCGGTGAATCCGTTGGATTTAACATGCCAAAAACAATGGACATTTTAAATTGGATTCATCCTTTTTTGCCGGATCATAAAATTCGCTACAGCATGGGCGTTGGATTGCATCCAAGAGATTTAATCGACGTTGTCGCACAAGGAGTGGATATTTTTGATTGTGTCGCACCCACGCGCAATGCACGACACGGATCGTTGTATCACGGCTTTGCGGTGCCAAAAAATAATTGGGTAGAATTTGATGACTGCGGCGAAGAAAAGGGCCAAATTTTAATTAAAAAAGCAAAATATGCAACGGATCAAAATCCCATTTTGGTGAATTGCCAATGTCATACTTGTCAGCATCATTCGCGCGCGTATCTGCATTATTTATTGAAACAAGCATCGCCGCTTTTTAATCAACTCGCGTCAATTCACAATGTGCAAGTGATGCAAAAAACGTGTGAAGTAATGAGAGAAACTATTTACAATGGCGATGGCAACGAAAACATCGCTGCAAACTGATCATCACCTTTCGTTTTTCGCTCTTCTTTTTTAGCCAGAAGATCCATAAACAAGCTGATAAAACGCGCACTGGTTCTATCCATGTCCCTGCTGATAACACAATGATGATAAATATCCTCGTATTTCAAAATAACATTTCTAAGCGCATAGAAATTTTCTCGAGTTTCTAAATCGATGTCTGAAAGCCCATAGCGCAGCTCATCTAACGCCATTTGCAAAAAAGATAGAACAAATATCAACCCCAAACGTTGATCTGGATTCTTCAATGTCATGAACAATCCAAAAATGAACATGTAGAATCGAAACTGCTTTAAGAGATCAATTTTTTCAGCGCATCCACAAAACTCAATCCCTTCGTTAGCAAAACAACGTGCATATCGAGATAGCATACTCCCCGCTGAATAAACATCCACTTTATGTGAATACAGGCCGGTTCCTCGAACATAACGTGTTTCTTTAATTTCAGGTGCTGTGTGTGCGCAAAGGTTGTCTTCATCGTGCAAGCAATTACGCCGTATCGTTTCCTCACCTTCTGGCAACACGCAAGACAATTCATAATCCACAATGACACATTCATGTTGATCATTCAACATCACATTATTTTCTTTAAAATCACAATGAATCACGCGATAGGTTTGATATAGATTTAATAACGCTGCAATCGCAGAGATAATCAAATCAAACGCAAGCGTAAAGTGGGGTAATAATATTTTTTCATTTCTTTCTATTTTTCTATTAATGATGAGAAAGAAATTTTTCATGTATGCTTCCAGTGTTTTGGTGTAGGCTGGCATAACAATGCGATGCGTCGCAGCACCTTTCCATAACCCCACTTTTTTCAGCATATTTTCTTCATTAATAGCAGCATGATGGGAGTGCCAATCTGAAAAATGCTGATGCGCCTTTTTAACAGCAATCGCGCACCCATCTCGAGTGATCCCAATCTTCACCGAACCACCCGTGCCAAACCCTGCAATCCATCCAGGCCCAGACAACGCAATAATACTTGGTTTTCCTTCAATCACTATTTTCAAAAAAGAATGCCTTAGTACAGAATCATAATATTTCACTCTGAGGCGATGTTTCACACCATCAGATTTTTGAGACATCTCTCGCGGGAGCGAATTAACCCACTCTGTCAAAGCATCACGAGTCAAATCATTTATGTTTTTATTTGCAGAAAGAAACTCATGCGATATCCAATAGTTGTTACTATCAAGATGAATAATGTGAATATCTTTATACAAAACGGCGGCGTAGGGCAGCCCTTCTGTATGGTGATAACAAGATAATTTGGTATTTAGAGGTTGATCAGCTAATCGATACTCTGCTTCATCCCATTCCGCATCAGTAACTGTGTTGATCCATTTCCTAGCGACATCGTCCCAAACAATTTGAGTAGCGGGATCTTGAAAATGCACTTTTGGAAAATCTGAAAAAAGTCTATCTAAAAATAACTCTTCTAATTCAGCTCGCATCATTCATCCTCGGGTGCAACCATGTAAATCCCTGGCGCGTTCCGAAGATAGCCTTTGTAATCCAATCCATATCCAAACACATAATGATTGTCGACACTGAGGCCTGAAAAATCAGCGCACTCTAAACCGCCGGGCAAGCGTGCGTTTTGTTTATCAACCAGCACCGCAGTCAATACATCGCGCGCGCCTTGCGCTTGACAAAATTTTACAATTTCACCAAGCGTAATGCCGCCATCTAAAATATCATCGACCACCACCACAATGCGATCTTTCAAATCGCAATTGGGAATCACTTTCCAAACCAATTCATTGCCGCGCGTTTTTCCTTGATAACGCGTTGCATGAATGTAATCAACTTCTAATGGAAAATCCAAACGCGGCAGCAAATTACCGAGCGGTACAATACCACCGACAACGACACACAAAAAAATCGGCGCTGCCTCAGACACACGCGCGCTGATACCAATTGCCATTCGATCCAATGCGTCATCGATCGCAGCTTTTGAATGCAAGCAAGTGGCTCTTGCCATCACATTACGTATCGCTTTGGGCAGTGACATTAAATCCGTTGACATGTGCGTCCCCCTGCAAATAAACCGTCGTAGTAGGAAACGCACATTCTGCCCCATGCGTAGAGATAATTGCAATACACTTTAAAAACACGTCTTGTTGCACGCTACGATACTTCGCCCAGTCGGTCGTTTTGGTAAATGCATACACATTAATATTCAACGAAGACGCAGCAAACTCTGTAAAATGCACCATGATAGTTTGACGCGTATCAATCCCGGGATGACTTCGCAGCATCTCATCCATTTCTTTCACAATAGGATCTATCACATTCACATCATCATATCGCACGCCAATCACAACGTTGATGCGCCGATTCGTCATACGCGCAGGATTTTCGATAGAGATGGAAGAAAAAATTCCGTTGGGCACATACAACGGCCGTTTGGTAAATGTGCGAATACGCGTGAGTCGCCAGCCGATGTGTTCTACCGTGCCTTCAATATCACGATCTGGCGAACGTATCCAATCACCCACGGAAAATGGTCTGTCCCAAAAAATCATCATGCCACCTAAAAAATTAGCAAGCGTGTCTTTCGCAGCAAAACCCGCTGCCACACCACCGAAACCACCAAACGCCAGCAAACTCCCCATAGGAAAGTGCAATGTCGACAATGTAATTAGCGTAACCAATATAGTTAGTATCACGCGCGATAATTGCGCCACAGCACGCACCATGGTCTTATCACGCGCATAGATATTCGACCAGCGTGGTGCAATCCGCTCTTCCATATTGGTGATAAATCGCATCAGTGACCAATACAACGCGGCAATAAAAAACAACGAACGAACGGTATTCACCAAAGGATCTAGTTTTAGTTGAGTGAAATCGATATGAAAGTTCAGCATGATATCGGGAATAATAAAACTGATCGCGAAAAACCAGAAAAAAATCAGCCAAGGTAAGTGAATGGATTGTATCAGCGACAGCGGCCACACATGGCGCTCCGCTTCCAATCGTCTCAATAAAAACAGATGCGTTTTGCGAAAAACCAAATGAAAAATAATCATGATGAGCAAAATTAAAAGCGCATGCAAGGCCCAGTCATTCTGCAGAATAAAGTGATAAATAGCATGAAAAAAAGCGCGCATGACTACATCTTAGCGTGCAGTGACAAAAAAATCCACGTTATCTCAGCTTCTCCCACTTTCAAAAGAATTTTCATCTTTGGGTGATCTTGAATGATAATTTGTTTCGAAAATGCTCATTGACTGGCGTGTCAACTGCGCTTTTCTCAACAAATTATCCTTCAATCTCACCTCACAAAAAATGCAGGATAGCATTTTTTGAATGACTCGCGTAGCGAGTCAGCCCGAAGGGTGAGCACATAGGATGTGTGCAAATAAAACTGAAAATTTAAGTTAATCAACCTTCAGGGCGGAAACTACTGACGTTATCTAATATTGAAATAACACCACTTCTCGCATTACACACCAACAACACATCGCATCCCGCATCTAACGCACGATTTGCGCGCTCCGTATAGTCACCGTAAGTCGCGACCGCCTGCATAGTTAAATCATCGCACATCACAATGCCGCGATAATGCAATTGCTCACGCAATATCGTCTGGATCCAAAAACGTGAAAAACAAACAGGCAAAGGATCGATGGCAGCGTACACCACATGCGCTAACATAATCGCGTCTAATTTGTGATGCAGCTGAATAAAGGGTTGCAGATCATTTGCCATAATTTCATCGAGCGAACGTTCATCCACGGGCAGAGATAAATGAGAATCCGCAGTAACCCAACCATGCCCTGGAAAATGTTTTCCGGTGACAGGAAAATGATGTTGATGACAATAATCAATCATGACATCTGCTAATGCGACAATCGTTGAAATATCGCGGCCAAAACTGCGTTCACCAATCACCGCGTTGCGGCCATAATCTATATCCAACACCGGCACTAAACTGCTTTGCACACCGGCACTGCTTAATTCCGCAATCATCACCGATAATATTTTTTTAAATTCCTGCGTTGCATAATCACGCGATTCCAAAAAACGCTCGCCCCAATAATGCATCGCGGGTAATTTCGTAAAACCATGTTGAAATCGTTGTACACGCCCACCTTCTTGATCCACTGTGATTGTCACGTGCGGCGCAGCTGCTTTAATTGCTTTTGTGAGTGCTTGAAGTTGTGCCAATGATTCGTAATTTTTAGAAAATAAAATAAGGCCGGAAACGGCGGGGTGTTGCAAAATTTCTTTGTCTTCTTGTGTAAGTGTGTATCCAGAAATATCTATCCATAATCCGCGACGCATAAGAAATCATCACTCATTTTATAAAAAACGCTCGCTTTCTGTCGCAACTGCAGCATTTCTCGACAAGACGCTACAAGTACATCCCTGTAGGCTCGTGTTCGACATCCTTGTCTCACACGCTTGTCTCGAAACGCCGCAGTTGCAACAGACGCTCGCTGCTCTTAATCCAATTCACTCCGAAAATCGCAAATGACTGACGTTGCCTTTCTCATCTTTTTTGCAATCGCGAATACGTGCAACGCCTTCTTGCGATACTTCATCGATGCGCAAAATCGCGTGCATGGGAATATACGTGCGTTTCACATCTTTAAATTCAACGCGCAATTTTTCCTCGGTGGGATCAACCACAATACCTGACTTCGTGTCGTTAAAAATCAATTCTTCAATTTCGATAAATCCCATCAAACTTTCTTCTGTTAAATATTTTGAATACAGTTCATATTGTTTATCGTTCTGAATAAACAACACACGATAAATGGGATCTTTTTTAAGAGACTCTGTCATAAATTATTCCCGATCACGCACTTCGATCTCTTGAATAAATATCTTTTCAGCCGCTGTTGATTCACGATGCAACCACTGGTTGCGCTGTGGAAAACGGCCAAATTTTTGTATGATCGAAAAATGGTGATTCGCAAATTTTAAAAAGCTGTCAAAGATAACACGGGTCTCTGCAAATGCCAAATCTTCGAGTGTACGGTATGACTGAATTGACAGTTCTTGATAATTTAGTTTTTCAGAATGCAACAACGGAAAATAATAAAAAACGCGCTCGATCAAACTTAAGTGATGATCTGATTCGTGCCGTAATCCATTCAGACAAACATTCAGTGCTTTTGCATCTTGTGCGAATGCTTTTTCTGATGTGCGATAAATGTGACGAGAAAATTGATCAAGAATAATGATGAGCGCAAGTTGGCCTCGCGGTGTTGCTTCCCACTCCACCAATTCTCCCGCAATAGCTGCTGCCAAATCAGACTTGAAACGCCATTTGATTTCTTCATCAACCGCCTTGTCTTCGCCAAACCAAATGCGCGCGCGATGCTCGGTCGGCACGATCGTTTGCTCAACACGTCCAAACCAAAATTTCAAAATGTCTTCATACGAGTGTTGAGATGGCATCCGTTTCTCCAATCCAAATTCGTTCTCCCAGTATAACGCGATTAAACAGATCAACGATATCCTGATTTCTCATTCGAATACATCCGTGTGAATGTGCAATACCGAGAGTGTGCTCATCGGCGGTGCCGTGGATATAAATATATCGCTGCATAGTATCGACATCACCCAAACGATTCTTACCAATTTCCAATCCACTCAACCATAAAATCCGCGTGAGTATCCAATCGCGATCAGGAAATTGCGCACTCAATGCAGACGAATAAATTTCACCGGTCCAGCGCCTGGCTTGAAACACTGACAATAACGGCATATTTGCGCCAATTTTGGCGCGCACACAATGCCAACCGCGCGGCGTTTGAAAACTATTTTTTTTCTCACCTAAGCCATTTTTTGCGGTAGAAATAAGATATTGCGCAACAATATCGCGATCATTTTTTAAAACCAATTGCTGTTCGCGCGTATTAATCATGATGGTCATACAATTTTTTTCATCACTTGCGATATCACCTCTGTTTTTTCAGGATCGAACACCTGCAAATTAGGCCAGCGCCGCAGCCACGTCAGCTGACGCTTGGCCAATTGCCGCGTTGCCGCAATTGCTTTTTCACGCATGGTTTGCAAACTGGTTTTTCCATCTAAATATTCCCATGCTTGGCGATATCCCACAATACGCATCGATGGCATTGTCGCATTCAAATCGCAACGCGCATGTAATTTTTTCACTTCATCAATAAAACCTGCAGCAAGCATTTGATCAAAACGTTTAGCAATGCGATCATGCAGCCAGACACGATTCTCGGGAATGAGCGCAATCGTCGTGACATCATATTCATCCAATAATCCTGATTGATTTTGCATTTGTAATTCAGAAATTTTTTTTCCGGTTGTTAAAAAAACTTCAAGGGCGCGCTGAATGCGTTGCGGATCCTGCGGTTTTATTTTGAGAGCAGCCACAGGATCACTTTTTTTCAAACGATCGTGCATAGCAGCCAATCCCTGCTCTTTCATTTCTGCCGATAATTGCGCACGAATTACTGCGTCCGATTCTGGCAATGCGGCGAATCCAAACAATAATTTTTGAAAATAAAGCATTGTGCCGCCCACGAGTAACGGTGTGCGATGATGAGAAATAATATCGCGAATCTCGCGCAACGCATCGGCACAAAATTGCCCTGTTGAATAAGGTACGGCGGGATCTAAAAAATCAATGAGACGATGCGGCGCTTGTTGAAGCACGCGAGTGTCTGGCTTGGCGGTACCAATATCCATTCCGCGATACACCATAGCAGAATCCACGCTGATAATATCCGCAGGAATTTGTTTGGCAATAGCCAGTGCCAAATCGGTTTTGCCAGTGGCGGTGGGGCCTAAGATTGCGACGATTTTTTGCATGAATTGATTCACTCGCTACCGCTCGTGTCTATGTCCAATTGTTCGTTCTAGCAAACGTGAATTCATTTCACGTTTGCGTTTCAATCAGGATATACCGCGAGTGATGAAGTACGGTAATATCGCATCTTCATTGGCGAGCGGTATATAATTGTGACATTGACTAACCACCAGGAGAAGCCCATGGCGCACGAAGGCTTTCATGAACCTATTGAAAAGTTATCTGATGCAACGCTGGATATGCATCGCGCGATACAGTCACTCATGGAAGAGCTCGAGGCCATCGATTGGTACAATCAGCGCGTGGATGCGTGCGTGGATCATGAACTCAAAAAAATTCTTGCACACAATCGCGATGAAGAAAAAGAACATGCAGCGATGACACTCGAATGGATACGCAAAAAAGATCCGCAACTAGATAAAGAATTAAAAGAGTATTTGTTTAGTAATAAAAAATTGGGCGGACACGATTAATCGTTCCCTACCGGTCGCGTCTATGCCCCAGAAATATGGACCTAGACACGAGCAGTATGAATTAGATAAGAACCGCGCGCGCAAGCAAGCGGGTTATTTCTTTTGAATCTCATTTTGCAATTGCTGAATTTCACCTTGCATCTTGGTGATCTGCGTTTGAATTTGAGCTTGCAATTGCGTAATCGCTTTTTGCGTCATCCCTTGTTGTGTAGTCAACGCCTGATGCATTTCGTTAGAAAGCGTTTGCATTTGTTTTTGCAACTCATTAATAGTTTTTTGATCAACCATTGGAGCTGCCGCAACAGGCTTGCCCATCACTTTTTGTATGGGTGGCACTGCCGCCGATTCTGGCGTTTTGTCATGCATCCACCACACCAAGCCAATTAATAACAGCAACACAATAATGACATACAATAATTTATTTGATTTCATAAAACACTCCTTTTTCCAATCTTCTTATTAAACAGAATAAATACAAATGGTGCAACACATCCTGCGATAACGCCGATGATAATAATCATCTCATACACAAACACGCTGCCCACTGCAATTTGTGATGGCGGCACAAAGCCAATTGCAACCGCAAACAAGCAAGTGATCAAACCCAACATACACGTAATCCACAATCCTATTTTTCCACCGGGGATGCGATAGGGGCGCGGTTTTTCGGGATATTTGTATCGCAGCACAATCGCCGCAGGAAACATAATGATATAAACCAACAACGCCAGAATCGACGTCACATCGGTCAACACCCAAAATCCGCTTCTCACCGTTGGCATAAAAACAAATACCGAGCAAAGCAAAGTAAAAATAATCCCCTGCACCACTAAAATTCGTGTGGGCGTGTTATTAACGCCGGTTTTTCCCAAAGATTGGGGCAAACTTCCGTCACGACATGCCATCAACATCCCTTTGCTTGGGCCAAGCATCCACGCCGCAGCGCCCCCGATTGCACCAAACACAATCAGAATCGCCAAAATCGGCATCAACCAACTCATGTGAAACGCCGCAAAAAAATCACTGAATGCTTGCAGCAATCCAGACACCACATTTAAATTTTTAACGGGAACGACAATCGAAATCGCAAGCGATCCCAAAATCAATGTCACCAAAATCACAATGATCGAATAAAAAACCGCTTTGGGATAATCACGTTGCGGGTTCACCACTTCGCGTGCGTGCGACGCCGACATTTCCATTCCCACCAATCCATATAAAATCGCAATCAATAACACCAAATTATTCACGTTACTTAAATCTGGAAAAAATGTTTTGGCAGAAAAAGTAATTTGCAAAGGTTTTCCCATCACCACCCACGCAACACCCAGCGCCACAATAAACAGCATCGGCAACAATGTGCCCGCAATCGCTGACAAATCACTGAGCCATGACGCCGCGCGCATACCCAAACAATTCACCCAGGTGGCACCCCAAAAAACAATCACCATGACAGAAAGCATGTACCACTTATCATGCTCCAAACTGGGATTAAAAGTATAAGCGATGGTGACTGCGATCAGCGACATGATCGTCGGATACCACACAATGTTGTAAAACCATTGCAACCAAATCGTCAGCAACCCAATTTTTTTTCCAAACGCTTCGCGTGTCCACACATAAACACCACCAGTTTCTGGCCATGCTGTTGCAAGCTCGGCAGAGACAAGCGACACCGGCAAGAAAAAAATAAGGGCTGCCAATAAATAATAAAATACAGCGGAAAAACCATACATCGCACTAAACGGCAATGTGCGCAAACTATCGATGGCAATCACATTGATGGCCACTAAACTTAAAATACTCAATGGTTTTTTTAAATTGGTACTCATAAAAATCTCATGATTTGATAACGGTGCTGTAAAAATAATTCGATCAAATTAACTGTGGTTGTGGTGTTGCACCACACGGTGTCGCACATAATGAGGCTTGGCCGCTGCAGGTAAAATAGCTGCATTGGCAAGATAGTTTGAAACGGCAATCGTTAACATCGCTCTTGCATCTGGGTAAATATCAGTTAACTGAAGTTTGTTGGCAAATGCCGCTGGCAATTGATCTTTATAAACCGCCCAAGCATTTCCAGCCAGCATGCAGTCTAATTGATCGATGCGCGTAATGTCAATTGCGCAGGGCGCCGTCACTTGATCATTGTTCTGCGGTTGCATAATCTCATGTTCATCCGCTAAAAAATAATTCCAATACAACTCATGCATTCTCGCATCCCATGCTGCCGCAATCGCACGCGCACCTGTTTTTTCAAATGCAGTTTGCGCGAGTACTTGTAATGTTGAAATCTCGATGACAGGAATATGCAAACCAAATGCTAAGCCTTGCGCCGTTGCTGTCGCTAATCGAACTCCCATAAAACTGCCGGGGCCATTACCAAAAGCAATCGCAGTCAACTTTTCTCTGTCTAACTTGGCATCAGCCAACACGGATTGAATCATCGGCAAAATCACTTCGGCGTGTTTTTGCGGTGAGATTTCAAAATACGAATACGTCGAATCGCCCGCTTGCAATGCCACTGAGCAAGCTTGTGTTGCTGTATCAAACGCGAGAATATTGAGCATAGAAATCACTTTTAAAAATCCTTCCAACTGCCAGAAATAATACCATATTGTTTAAATGCACTGTTGTGAAGGGCATTCTTGTCGTACTCTATAGAACCATAATTTATTGACGTATTACCACCAGAAATCACCCCACCATGCACAATAGGATAACCGGGTGTGGTAGAGGTTAGTGTTACTCCATTCGTTGCAACAACGGAGCCATGAATCTCTATGTTACCGCTAAGTTCTAACGCACCATTTGCAATAATATTTCCATACCAGTGAACCACAGCGCCATCCCGGGATATTATAAGTTTGCCGGTTGGATTTGAGTACATAAGAGCCACCGGCTTGGATACACCAATGTCTGGAAGGATGCCTAGCAGGACGGAAAAATTACCAGTACCCGTTGCAGTAAAATGAATCACATTCCCTGGTGTCACTGCACCTGCGCCCAGGTAAATACCCCAGCCGGTACCAACATTCTGGTTAAGATTTGCAAAATTCACAAGAGAAGCTACCTGCTGTCCGAGGTATTGTGTTTGTACATCAGCACTGGACATACCAGAAAGTGCAGAAACATTTTGCGTTACATCAGTTCCGACAACTCCCTTACCTGCCCCACTGGATGGAACACCGTTAGTGATTGAGCCCCAAGTTGTTTTCACTCCACTCACATTGGTTGAGGCCGTCTTACTCATATTCAACACGCCACCCATCGTGAGATTACTGTTGCCATCGTTATTGAAAACAACCACGGTGCTAGCTGAAGGAGCGGAACTCACACCCCCCACTGCGGTCACTGGCAACGTAACAATCGGCGCCAACAAATAGGGCTTTACGATCGCTTGCACAAAGCGCGTACTGCCACCATCCGCGGATGTGCCAGTTGATTTAATCTGAATTAAATCCGTATCGGTGCCTGCAGTCACGAAAGTGTAAACAACATTATAAGCGGCGTTGTTAGGCAAAGTCGCACTAAATACTTTCCCGTCGGTGACATTGAGATAAAGTCTTCTATTCAAATAGCCCAATGCATAATCAAAGCCCGCATGTGCTGCATTTTTCGCTTGCTCCGTATTAAACACATTTCGATAAATACGTTCATCAGTTGCAATCACATGCGCGGTAGTTAACGTAATAATCGTCACAAGAGCCAACACAATGATCGTGGTTGCAATGGCTGCAATTCCATTTTGTTTGCGCATGCTTTTTTCCATAGAATTTACTTTTAAAAATCCTTCCAGCTGCCTGAAATAATTCCATATTTTCTAGGAACGCTATTCTTCAAATTCGTTTGATCGTATCCAATCTGAGTTGGGTAACCATTGGTAACGCCAAGGATCACATTGGTCCCGGCAACGACCCCTCCTTCCACTCTTGTTAACCCATCGGAAAAAAAGTTCTGCAACCATGTATCTTTCAAGCTAAAAACAAACCCATTTATTTGAAATGCGTAACTAAAACGTAACGCTCCATTTGTAATGATATTGCCATAAAAATATTTGGGTGTAGTCGGCGTCATCGACCCGCTGATGACGACGGAACCTGTATTTGCAAAGTTTATAATTAAAGTCACCGGATTTGTGGGTGATCCTGACACTGAGGGAAGAGAAAGCGTGAGAGTTGGCGATGGGGTCCCTGTCATATTTACATAAACCACGGGGCCGATGCTATTCGGATTGAAAGAAACGATGTTACCAAAATTACCAGTATAAGTTCGAATTGAATTTGCAGAATTAACGAAATCAGTTACCTGTTGTCCAAGATATTTACTCTGCAATTCGGTGGCGGACATGCCGGAAAGTGCCGAAACATTTTGCGTTACATCAGTTCCGATAAACCCTTTGTCGGCTCCATTGCCCGGAACACCGCCAACTATGCTACCCCAAGTCGTTTTCGTGCCACCCACATTAGTTGATGCACCTGTCACCATATTTAACACACCGCCCATCACCAGATTGTTATTGTTCGTATTATTGTAGACAACAGTGCCAGTAGAATCAGCGGTCACACCCCCCGCTGCGGTCACTGGCAAATCCACAATCGGCGCCAAATAATAGGGTTTAATCAGTGCTTGCACAAAGCGCGTACTGCCACCATCCGCGGATGTGCCAGTTGATTTAATCTGAATTAAATCCGTATCGGTGCCTGCAGTCACGAACGTGTAAACAACATTATAAGCGGCGTTGTTAGGCAAAGTCGCGTTAAACACTTTTCCATCGGTGACATTGAGATAAAGATTTTTATTCAAATAACCCAATGCGTAATCAAAGCCCGCATGTGCCGCATTTTTTGCTTGCTCTGTGTTAAACACATTTCGATAAATACGCTCATCGATTGCAATCACATGCGCGGTAGTTAACGTAATAATCGTCACAAGAGCCAGCACAATGAGCGTGGTTGCAATGGCTGCAATTCCATTTTGTTTGCGCATCTCATTCTCTTTACAAATCAACGTCTATTCTTGTAAGTTACATGCATTATGATGAAAGATATTCCTTACACTGTATCGCGTCTGAATCGCGAAGCCAATGCCCTGTTATCGGGAAATTTTGGCGCTGTTTCAGTGATTGGAGAAGTGTCTAATGTGTCGCGCCCCAGCTCTGGGCATTTGTATTTTTCGCTGAAAGATGATCAAGCGCAAATCCGTTGCGCTTTTTTTCGATTTCAACACGCGACCACCGATTTTGTGTTAGAACATGGACAACAAATCATTGTGCAAGCGCAAGTCGGATTGTACGAACCGCGCGGTGATTTTCAGCTGATTGTCACACGCATTCAATTAGCAGGTGCTGGAAAATTACAAATCGCTTTTGATCAACTAAAAAAGAAACTCGAAAAACAGGGCCTATTCGACGAAAAACATAAAAAACCGTTGCCACTTTTTCCAAAACAAATTGGCGTCATCACTTCCGCAAGCGCTGCTGCATTACGCGATGTGTTAAAAGTATTGAAAAAAAGATTTTTGAGCATTCCCGTGATTATTTATCCCACGCTTGTGCAAGGAGAATTGGCAGCAAACAATATTGCATCTGCCATTCAAATTGCCAACGCACGTGCGGAATGCGATGTGTTAATTCTTGCGCGCGGCGGCGGATCACTCGAAGATTTGTGGCCATTTAATGAAGAAATCGTAGCACACGCTATTTTTAAAAGTGTGATTCCGATCATCACTGGCATCGGTCATCAAACTGATTTTACCATCGCTGATTTTGTGGCTGATGTGCGCGCACCCACCCCGTCTGCTGCCGCAGAAATTGCAAGCCCCGATCGTCAAGCGCTCGCGCAACGACTCGATCAACATGAAAAACATTTAATGCGCGTCATGCAATTTGTGTTGCGTGATAAAAAATCGCAGATGATTTCAATACACGATTTGGAAAAAATGTTGCGGCAAAAAATTAAAGCCGCCAAAGAAACGCTAACCCATCTCAAACAAACATTGACCGCTCTCAATCCACGCAATATTTTAAAACGCGGCTACAGCATCACGCGAAATCAAAAAACAGGTCAATTGATTCGTCACGCAAAAGAAGTGTCTCCCAATGATATGATGATCACGCAGTTGAGCGATGGCGAGATATTGTCGCGAGTGGAATGATCATTATGATGAAGTGCGGTAATATCGCATCTTCATTGGCGAGTAGTATATCAACCCAACCCCGCAAACCCCGTCTGCCGCAACGCTTCATACAAAATCACTGCAACGGAATTGGATAAATTTAGGCTGCGGCTTTGGGGCATCATAGGAATGCGAATTTTGAATTCATCTGAAATGATCGCGAGCAAATCATTCGGCAATCCCCTGGTTTCAGGACCAAACAATAGCACATCGTCATTTTGAAATTGCACTGACGTATACGATCGCGATGCTTTGGTTGTGCAAGCAAAAATGCGCTCTGGTTTTTCTGCGGCTAAAAATGTTTTCCAATTTAAATGTTCTTTGACCGTGACCCACTCAGAATAATCAAGTCCTGCGCGTCTCAATGCTTTTTCATCCAAGGAAAATCCGAGCGGCTGAATCAAATGCAATTGCACACCTGTGTTGGCACACAATCGAATAATATTACCGGTGTTTGGCGGAATTTCAGGTTCGTATAATACAACGCGTAGGCTCATCCCCTACTTCAACGCCTGATTTTTTTCAATATCATCTTTTTCTTGTTGCAACGTTGCATCGCGTACAAAAATATAAGGATCAAACGCATTTTTAATCATTTCATCCGCTGCCAGCAAATGTTCACGTTTGTTGATGATGCGAACGCCGGTGATGGCATAAGCATAATTCGAATCACTGAAATAGGTGTAAGGTTCCATAAACAAATCCACCAAATCACCAACGGCATTTTGCATGGTCGATGGTTGCAAAATGGGAATCACAAAATAAGCGGACGTTCTACCACCGCGCCATTTCGCCAACGTTAACCCAAAAGTTTCGACGTGTTTTGGCAGACCCCATCGAGATGCAACGTCGAACAAACCACCGACGCCAAACGTGGTGTTAATCACCAAGCGCCAAAAATCGAGCGCCATGTATTTAAAGCGGCCTTGTAAAAAATCATTACCGAAGGTCGGGATTTCATCTAAATTGTCGATGCCGTTGGTTACTCCTTTTTTCAGTGCGGGCGGAGTAACGTCACGATAAACAATCGCAATGGGGCGAATGACCAAGTGATCAATATCCGTGTTAAAAGCATACATAAAACGATTGTAACCTTCGAGCGGATCGTTGACAGGATCAGTGGGGTGCCTTGCGCAACCAGCGAATGTCAAACCCAACGACAACGCTAAAACAGACAAAATAGATTTTTTCAACATGATGCGCATCCTGCCCTTTATCGATCTTATGTCACTAGCCTAACTCAAACAGGAGTTTCGCAGCAAGCGAAACTCTCATTACGCGATGGGGGATTCATTTCGCGCGCAGCATCAATTACAGAAAGGAGTTCGCACGAAGTGCGAAACTCCTGTCAAAGTTGCTGGTTTGCAAAGCAATGCGGTAATATGCGTTATGCAAAAATTACCCATCATCAATCTGTCTGGATATCGTTTCGTTCAACTTGCAGAAAGCTGCCTGGTAGACTTGCGTGCATCCCTGCTTTCTAAAGCAACCGAACTGAAATTAAAAGGGACGATTTTGCTCAGCACCGAAGGTATTAATGCTTTTTTAGCCGGCACTCGCAACGATGCGAATGTCTTCGTTGATTTTTTGCGAACCTATCCTCAATTCTCTGATCTCTGGTTTAAAGAAAGTTTCACTGATTATCAACCCTTCAATCGCATGTTGGTGCGCATCAAAAAAGAAATTATTCCTATGCGCAATGATGCAATTAAGCCAAGCGAAAAAACCGCGCCATCGATTTCACCCGAAACGTTGCGTCAATGGTATCTTGAAAAGCGCGACATGATCGTGCTTGATACGCGCAATGAATATGAAGTGCAACTCGGCACATTTGAAAATGCCATGGATTTACATCTTGCGCATTTTCACAATTTTTCTGATGCCGTCGATTATTTGCCTGAATCCATGAAAGAAAAAACCGTTATAACTTTTTGCACGGGCGGAATTCGTTGCGAAAAAGCGGCTGAATTAATGGTGCAAAAAGGATTTAAAAATGTGTATCAATTGAGTGGCGGCATTTTAAATTACTTTGAACAGTGCGGCGGAGATTTTTACACAGGCGAATGTTTTGTCTTCGATCAACGCGTGGCGGTCGACAGCCAATTAAAAGAAACAAAAACCAAACAATGTTTCGATTGCAGAACACCACTGCCTGCGCACACCGTGAAAAATGGCGCTTGCCCGCAGTGCGGATCCCAATCAATTTCCAAAGAGGCGCGCACATGAATCTCGATTATTTAGACTTCGAACAACCCATTGCTGAACTCGAAGAAAAAATTGAAGAGCTGCGCCGCGTCAGCACCGATCAAGACATTAACATCACGGATGAGATTAACAAATTACAGCAAAAAAGTGCGGAATTAACACGATCAATTTTTGCAAAACTATCTGATCAGCAAATCGTGCAATTGGCACGCCATCCCAAAAGACCGTACACACTCGATTATATTGAAAAAATATTTACGGAATTTGATGAGCTACACGGCGATCGTCACGCATCCGCCGGTGATTCAATTGTCGGTGGATTGGCCAAGCTTGATGGAAAACCGGTGATGGTGATAGGACATCAAAAAGGACGAACAACCAAAGAAAAAGTGTCGCGCAATTTTGGCATGGCATCGCCTGAAGCATTTCGAAAAGCGTTGCGTTTGATGAAATTAGCCGAAAAATTTTCGCTACCGATTTTCACTTTCATCGACACACCGGGCGCATATCCCGGCATTACCGCCGAAGAAAAAAATCAAAGTGAAGCGATTGCGAGAAATTTATTTGAAATGGCAGAACTCAAAACACCCATCATTGCAACCGTATTAGGCGAAGGTTGTTCGGGTGGTGCATTGGCACTCGGTGTTTCTGATCGCACATTAATGCTGCAATACAGCTATTATTCGGTGATTTCTCCCGAAGGCTGCGCATCTATTTTATGGAAGAGTGCTGAAAAAGCAGCCGAAGCCGCAGAAGCGCTCAATTTAACGGCGAAACGATTGCTCTCGTTAAAATTAATTCAAGAAGTGATTGAAGAGCCGCTCGGTGGCGCCCATCGCAATCCTGGTGAAATGGCAGTTGCGTTGAAAAAAAGATTGATTGCCAACTTAACATCATTACAAGCAATCACCATTCCTGAGCTTGTCAGAGCACGCCAAAATTTTTGGATGCAAGTATAATATGCAATCCTTCTTTAACATTCTCACTACATTAACAACGCGTGACAAATTTGTAGTGGCTTACAGCGGCGGAATTGATTCGCATGCACTGCTACATGCAATGCATCACTATTTTCCAAAAAAAATAATTGCTGTACACGTGAATCATCAATTAAATTCGTTATCGCCGCAATGGGCGCTGCATTGTGAGCATACTTGTCGCGAGTTACACATTCCGTGTTACATCGAAAAAATTGATTTGCAATTGCAGCCTGGCGACAGTGTGGAAGAAAAAGCACGTGAAGCACGTTATGCGATTTTTCAAAAATACATGAATGCCGATACTGCATTATTAACCGCGCATACAATCAATGATCAAGCCGAAACTTTTTTATTGCAGGCACTGCGCGGCGCGGGGCCGGCGGGATTATCTGCCATGCCTGCCAAAAAGTTGTTGGGCGAAAGTGAACATCTGCGCCCGCTGCTTTCTTTTTCGCGCGATACAATTGAAAAATATGCAGCGGAAAATAAATTACAATGGATAGAGGATGACAGCAATGATAACACGCGATTCAACCGCAATTTTTTGCGTCACGATATTTTTCCTGTTTTAAAAAAGCGATTTCCCGCAGTATTTGAAAATTTTTTCCGCAGCACGCGATTGATTGCAAGTCAGCAACAACTACTCGATCAGCATATTACTAAAGAATTTGATGCGGTAAAAATGGATGTCGTCGAAAAAATTCACTTGCAAAAATTACGCACGCTGGAAAACGAAAAACAAAAATTAGTATTACGCGCATGGTTTCGTGAAAACAATTTGCGTATGCCCAGCGAAAAACAATTGCAACAAATTCAGCGTGATGTATTATTGGCAGGCCCTGATGCAAACCCAGTATTTTGCCTGGAAAAAAAAATACTAAAACGTTCACACGATTATTTATATTTGGTATCCCCTCATGACTGACACAGAAAATCATATTGAAATTCCACAAGATCACATTCGCAATTTTTCGATTATTGCGCACATTGATCACGGAAAATCGACCATGGCCGATCGCTTTATTCAGCAGTGCGGCGGATTAACTGAACGCGAAATGAAATCGCAAGTGCTCGACACCATGGACATTGAGCGCGAACGCGGCATCACTATTAAAGCGCAAAGCGTCACGTTATTTTATCGCGCAAAAAATGGGGAAATGTATCAACTCAATTTTATTGACACACCTGGTCACGTCGATTTTTCTTACGAAGTGTCGCGATCATTATCAGCCTGTGAAGGTGCGCTGTTAGTGGTAGATGCCGCACAAGGTGTGGAGGCGCAAACCGTTGCAACGTGTTACACCGCTCTCAATGAAAATTTAGAAGTGTTGCCAGTCTTGAACAAAATGGATTTACCACAAGCAGAACCTGAAAAAGTTAAAAAAGAAATTGAAGAAATTATTGGCATTGATGCTAAAGAAGCAATTCACGTGAGTGCCAAATCCGGCATGGGTATCACGGATTTAATCGAACAATTGATAGCGAAAATTCCAGCGCCCGCGGGCGATCGCGATGCAATATTGCAGGCATTAATCATTGATTCCTGGTTTGATAATTATTTGGGTGTTGTCTCTTTGGTGCGTGTGAAGCAAGGTGTTGTTCGCGTCGGCGATAAAATTCGCATCATGTCCACAGGCCGTGATCATTCAGTTGACGGTGTCGGAATTTTTACACCCAAGCGTCAACCATTATCCGAACTACATGCAGGTGAAGTGGGTTATGTGATTGCCAACATCAAAGATATTTTCGGTGCACCCGTCGGTGACACGATAACACTTGCGAGAAAACCAGCAGAAAAACCCTTGCCTGGCTTTAAAAAAGTAAAGCCGCAAGTCTACGCAGGAATGTTTCCCATTAGTGCTGATGATTACGAAACATTTCGCGAAGCGCTCGCGAAATTGCGTTTGAACGACGCTGCATTATTTTATGAACCTGAAAATTCGACGGCATTGGGTTCTGGTTTTCGCTGCGGATTTTTAGGATTATTGCACATGGAAATTGTGCAAGAGCGATTGGAGCGCGAATATAATATCGATCTCATCACGACCGCGCCGACCGTCGTGTACGAATTACTCATGAAAAATGGCGAAATTACTTACATCGATAATCCCAGTCAATTACCCGACATTTCAGGTATTGATGAAATGCGAGAGCCTATTGCTGATGTGAATATTTTAACGCCGCATGAATACGTCGGAAATATTATTACGCTGTGTATCGAAAGACGCGGCGTGCAAAAAAAATTATTGTATGTTGGCAGTCAAGTATCGTTGCAATATGAAATTCCGCTGAGCGAAGTCGTATCAGATTTTTTTGATCGATTGAAATCCATCAGCCGCGGTTTTGCATCACTCGATTACAGTTTTGATCATTTTTCTGAAGCCAATTTGGTGAAACTCGATATTTTGGTGAATAGTGACAAAGTCGATGCGCTCGCATCCATCGTGCATCGCGATCATGCCGAATCCAGTGGTCGCGAAATTGCTGAACGACTGCAAAAATTAATTCCGCGACAAATGTATGATGTTGCGTTGCAAGCAGCCATCGGCGGAAAAATTATTGCGCGCACGACAGTTAAAGCGCTTCGTAAAAATGTGACAGCAAAATGTTATGGGGGTGACGTCACGCGTAAGAAAAAATTATTGGAAAAACAAAAAGCCGGGAAAAAACGCATGAAACAAATTGGCAAAGTGTCAATTCCTCAAGAAGCGTTTTTATCGGTTCTTCGGAAAACAGAATGAAAAAGATATTTGACACATTGGGATACGCATTCAAAGATAAATCGTTGCTGCAATGCGCGCTCACCCATCGCAGCAAACAAAAATTAGAAAACAATGAACGATTGGAATTTTTGGGCGACGCGGTGCTAAGCTTAATTATCTCTACTGAATTATTGCACCGTCATCCACAGTTCACTGAAGGCGAGCTCAGTCGTTTGCGCGCCGCACTCGTGAAAGGCGAAACCATCGCAAAATTAGCAGTAACACTCAACATCCCTGAATTTCTCAATTTGAGTTTTGGCGAAAATCACAGTGGCGGGCGTTTGCGTGAATCCATTTTATCTGGCGCTTTTGAAGCGATCATCGGTGCGATTTATTGTGATTCTGATTTTAAAACGACACAGCAATGCGTATTAAAATGGTATGGTGATTTAATCACCGACATCGACACTTACACAGACGTGAAAGATGCAAAAACACAACTACAAGAATGGTTGCAAGCCAAAAAAATGCCGCTGCCGACCTACGCGTGCAAAATTCTTGGAAAAGCACATGAACAAACATTTGTGGTCACTTGCAAGGTAACTGGAATGCCAATGCAAACAGAGGGAAAAAGTACGAGTCGTCGCAAAGCAGAACAAATTGCCGCTAAATATTTTTTAGAAAAATTATCAACTGTATAACAGCAGTTCTCGCTCTGAAGGTTGATTAACTTAAATTTTCAGATTTGCGGTGAGATTGAATGATAATTGGACGAGAAAAGCGGAGTTGACACGTTAGTCAATGAGCATTTTCGAGTTAAATTATCATTCAATATCACCCAAAGATGAAAATTCTTTTGAGAGCGGGAGGAGTACCTTATGACAATCAAATCCGGTTACATTGCTATTATTGGCAAGCCCAATGTCGGTAAATCAACGCTCATGAATTACTTACTCGGGAAAAAAATTTCGATTGTATCGCGAAAGCCACAAACCACGCGACATCGTATTTTAGGCATTAAAACCACGGATACGACACAAATGGTTTTTGTAGACACCCCCGGTTTGCACGGCAATCAAACACGCGAAGCAAATCGCGTGATGAATCGCGTGGCGCGAATGGCGCTCTTCGAGGTCGATATTATTTTATTTTTAATTGAACCTCTGCGCTGGGATGCCGATGATGATTTGGTGTTGCAACAATTGAAACGCATTGAGAAACCGGTAATTTTAGTGATTAATAAAATTGACACGGTCAAACACAAAGAAATCTTGTTACCATTTATGGAAAATTTAGCGAAACAATTTATGTTTGAAAAAATTATTCCCATTGCAGCGAAAACAGGATTGCAAGTCGGCGAATTAGAAAGCATCATTGAAAAATTATTACCGCAGGAAGGCAATTTATTTCCGCCCGAACAATGGACGGATCGCAGCAATCAATTTATCGCATCTGAATTCGTGCGCGAACCATTGATGAAATTATTGGGCGATGAAATTCCCTACGAGCTTTCCGTGGTCACCGAAACATTCACGGAAGAAAAAAAACTCATTCGCATTTGTGCAGTCATCTATGTTCCCAAACCATCACAAAAATCGATTGTGATCGGAAAAGGCGGTAGTGTATTAAAAAAAGTGGGTACTGAAGCACGTTTTAATCTCGAGGCTTATTTTGAAAAAAAAGTGTTTTTGAAATTGTGGGTGAAAGTCGGCGCTGTGCGTGTTGAAACGCGTTAACAAAATGCCATGTAATTATGGTGCAAGAGTCCTGTTGCTGCCACGCTCCAAATCCGACGTCGTCGCCACCCCCCGATCTTCGCGATCATAGAAGTTATGATACACACAACGACTATAAATTATGTTGGCAATACAGCAAAATTTGAATGATGCGCTACTTTCCATACTCAATTTTTCGGACACCACTAACTGAGTTGCAAACATAATAAATGTAGAAAATAAACTACCAAATAATCGAGCTGATGTGCCAATAGCAAAATGATTTGATTTATTAGCAAACAAAGAAGAGTTTTTCATGCTACCGAATAGAGTGGCACCATAACCGACGTAAATGTCACCGAAAATTTGAAATAAAGATCTACCACCCTTGCTCAATGATACCGCCAATTCACATATAACCATCAAATAATACAAAAAAATTGATGCATTGATCAAACAATAGAAACTGGCAACATCACAAAAAGTGGATGGCAAATCTGATGAAAATTTACTACCCAAATCTTTTTCGCTTACAACTAACCACGCAGCCCAACCGCCACAGAACGCAGTAAAATATTTAGAAAAATATCCTATGCGTCGGCTAAAATACATCATGTTTTCAAAAGATATCTTCACGAGATATGAAGTCCGATCCTCAGAAGGCAAGTTAAAAAATCTCTCGCGAAACACATGACGAGGCGTTACCGGGTTCAGCACATTGAACCGATAACTCATCAATAACAATATAAACGTAGTTAGGTGAATACTTTGATTATCTTCTTCTGTCCATAAATATTTTTTATTCACCCCTGCATACTGAGCTAACAACGATAAGTAAAAAATCACCTGTCTCGCTATGCATGCCGTTAAAATAAAGTCGTCTGAATTTCTCACAGTGCAACTCGCTTCCAATTCCTGTTGGCGTTGTTGATTTTCAAATTTGAGCTCAACTTTTCCTTGAGCCTTATCGAGACGCAGAAAAAGTCTCTTTTCGATATTGTTATCTTTGAACGCATTCAACTGCGCTTGCTCAATATCCATGCGTATTTTCTCTTCTTGAAAAATAAGGAATTCTTCCAACTGAATAACAAAGCGTTGTTTTTTTTCTTTTAAAATAAATTTTGATACAGCCGGCACTTCATTAGAAAATGCTTTTTCTATTTGCTCACGCGTATCAGATTCTATTACCTTACTTGCTTCACGTGTTTTAGTTTCAAATTCTTGATAGGATTCAGAAAATCGAGATATCAAAAAACAGTAATCATATATTTTTTGTTTTAAAGCAATTAAAAATATTGAATCACTAAATATTCTATTGCTCAATTCTCCTGTGTATTGTGAATATAAAGCAGACAGATTAGTTAACAAATCATCTGAGCGTTCTTGAAAATCATTCTCGATCAGATTACGCTTAAATTCATTTTTCATCTCTTTGAGCATTGCTATCTGCTGCGAAGAGATAATGGAAATCATCGGCAATAAAATATTTTTAAAATAAAATTGATGTTTTCGCTCAACAAACGCTTTTTTTTCTAAGAGCAATAAGTTTTTTAAGGCTGCCGTATGATTGGAAGCAAGTAAACAAGTAACCACTTGCGCGCGTTTTTTTAAATCGCGCATTCGCAACTCAAACGCTGCTATATTTTTTGAATCAGGAAATTGAACGGAAATGATTTTTTCGCGTAATTTATTTTCAATTGTAAAATCTCTCGGAACAATCATCATCCCCCGGTTATTTTCTGGGGTGGTTGTCGAAACATTAAATATTTTTTTTAATGCCAGCTCCACACCCTCGCGCACTGCATCTGTGCCGTGATAACCGCAAATAAATACCAATGAACGCTGTTGACTGGGGCTGTAAAAATGTCTCGCATAAGCGATCGCGGTAGCGATAAATGCGGTCTCGCAATTTAATCGATGGAAATCATGCGCCACATCGGTTTCGCCAACCGCTGAAAGTGGTAACAACGGCTGAATATATCGACAAAAAGCCTCGACAGCCTCTTTTTCATGACCGCCAAAGTACAATAAACGTGTTAGATATTTATTATAAAAAAGTATTCTGTCTGGATAACCTGCTTCCACATTTTTATTGAGTTCCAGAGTAAGCTGATTAAAATAATTTTGTAACTCAATAACAGAATTAAACTTTGAATTTAAAAGTAACTGCCCCATCGCTTTGCAGCATGCTGTTTTCTCATCGTTGTAATTCTGTATGAGATCGGCCCGCGTGAGATCAGCATGAACAACCTGAAAATATTCACTCGAACAGGAGTTTCGCACTTCGTGCGAACTCCTTCCTGTAATTGATGCTGCGCGCGAAATAAATTCGCGCTTGCACTCAAGGGGGAGAATCGCGGTTCTCCCCCTTGAGAATTCCCCATCGCGTAATGAGAGTTTCGCTTGCTGCGAAACTCCTGTCGAACAAAGCAGAATCTCATTAAATAGGGCACGGAAATCAATCTGCGGATTTTTATCGCGCATAAAACATCATCTAATAATGACTTGGATGACCAGTTTAGCAAGATAGAATTAACAAAATATGAAGAGATTAGGCCCTGTGTGGTACCAAATTGAAAGCATTAATGAAACCCCAATATCTTGCTGAGCTGTTGCAATGCTGATTCAATTGGTATGCAATGAACGTCGCCATGAAATTCTTCGTGATTACCGCCGAAAATAAAATACAATTTTGCCATTGGATAATCTTTTGAAAATGTGTTCAAACCCGTCAAATCTTTTGATGAGATCGACCGCCTTCTTTTAATTTCAAAAGCAAGCAACCCCTTTTCACCATAAGCAATAAAATCCACTTCGACTTGATTGCTGGTGCGCCAATAATAAAATTCATAATTCAACTGATGATAATCATTCAGCGCAATTAAATGCTGTAAAAATAATGTTTCTAATGCCGCTCCATCTATTTCCTCAGTTAAATCTAATGGGCCTTTTGGTCGAATAGCGCGATAAACACCGACATCAAAAAAATAAAATTTTGATTGCGTGACCAATCGTCGTTTAGTGCGTTTCGAAAATACCGGCAAAAATCGACCCAATAATAAATCATTGGTCATTTCAAAATAACTGCTAACAATACGCCTTTCTATAGCAGCTTCTCGAGCAATTTCCGAATAATTCACGAGTTGCCCTTGTGAGAAACTAGCTATTTGCAGAAACCGTGAAAACTCACCAATATTTCTCAATATGCCTTCCTGTTGCACTTCTTCGCGTAGATAGGTGGCTATATAACTCGATAAATAATGCGCCGGATCATCTTCTTTAGAATACACAAAAGGCAATAATCCAAATGTCAGTGCTGTTTTTAAAGAAAATTGATCTCCTAATTCCGTGCAGGTCAGCGGATGCATAAAATATTGAAATGCGCGCCCAGCCAACAAATTCACGCCCTTTTGTCGCAATTTCCTAGCACTTGAACCCGTCAGTAAAAAACGATAATGATGTAATTCAATTAAGCGATGCACCTCATTAAGCAGCTCAGGAATTTTTTGAATTTCATCAATCACTATCCATTGTTGGCAATTTTTAGGGATGCGTTTTGCTAATGCGGATGGGTTAGCAAGTAATTCGTTATAAGGTTGCGCCTCCAATAAATCAATGTAGATAATATTGGGTAAGTGCGCTTTTATCCAAGATGTTTTTCCAGTGCCGCGAGGACCGAGCAGTAAAACGCTATGCTTGCCCTTTTCGGGTAACTGCAATAATCGCTTAAATGAAGACATATCATCGCCATACATTTATGTTAGTTGTCATGCATTATGACAAAAAAGTATGCAATTTGTCAATATCGTTGACAAATTTATGACGACAACACCCCCACCAATTGATTTGGCAAGCGATGCTCATACAAAATTGCGTAAACCTGTTCGATGATAGGAGCAGATATACCGTTTTTTTGAGCCAAGGCATGCAATTGTTTTGCGTTGTAATAACCCTCGACTGATTCACCCACTTTTTCAAGTGCTGCGATGACAGTCGCTCCCTGCCCGATCGTTAAACCGAATCGACGATTACGCGATTGATTATCGGTGCAAGTCAGCACCAAATCACCAACCCCCGCCAAACTCATCGTTGTCTCACGCAATCCACCCAGCGCCTCAGAAAATTTCGCCAATTCCGCGAGGCCGCGTGTGATAAACGCGCAACGCGTGTTAGCGCCAAAACCCATGCCATCCAACACACCAACGGCAATCGCTAATATATTTTTCACCACCGCCGCCAGTTGAACACCGATTAAATCAGTTGTTGGAAATACACTGAAAAACGGATTGTGAAATCGCGCAATCAATTCTTGTGAAAAATGCGCGTCATGAGATGCTAAACTCACTGCGGTTGGCGAACCCAATGCAACTTCTTTTGCAAAACTGGGACCCGACAATACAGCCACCGGCGTTTTTTTTGAAAGCACAGAAAACACCGTGTCATGCAAAAAACCACCCGTTTCAGGATCCAATCCTTTCGTTCCCCACACAATGCGTGGCGATGATACTGCCGATTTTACTTGTGTTAATACGTTTCGAAACGCGTGACTCGGGATGACCAAACAAATATCCGTGAGATCACGTACCGCATCAGCAAGCGTCATCTCAATCGCTAAATTCTCGGGAAAAACAATATCAGGCAAAGAAAAGGGATTATTGCGTTCTGATTTCATGACCGTCAAACGCGCTTGATCATGATCCCATAAGCGTACTGGTTGGCCATTACGCGCCAGTAAAACAGCAAGGGCTGTGCCCCATGCGCCCGCGCCCAACACAGCGATCGGTTTTTTTGACGAATCCACCTCAACCCTTATTTTTTCTTGTCGTCCGCTTTACCATCTTTTTTCTTTTTCGCTTCGTCCAATTGTTGTTGGTACAGCGCTTCGAAATTCATGGGAGCGAGATAGAGCTGCGGAAATCCTGCGCGCATCACTGCGTCCGTGATCACTTCACGTACGTAAGGATACAGTACGGTGGGACAATAACTGCCCAACATGTGCTTCAGCTGCTCTTCTTCAAAACCCTTCACCACAAAAATGCCCGCAAATTTTCCTTCCACTAAAAAAGCAACTTGTTCTTTGAGTTTAACCGTGACTGTCACAGTCAGCACCACTTCGCGCACACCATCATCCAACACTTGGCTCGCATCAGTTGCCAAATCCATGTGTAATTGCGGCTCCCATTTTTCCAAGAAAATTTTGGGTGTATTGGGGGTTTCCAATGATAAATCTTTTAGGTACAAACGTTGAATGGCAAACTCAGGGCCCTTCTTTTCTGTTGCCTGAGTGGACTTTTCTACCGGTTTTACTTGAGCCATGAGCTACTCCTCTGTTAATAATCCATCTAGCCGCTTCGCTTTTTCAAGCGCCAACAAATCATCATAACCGCCTATCAGCTTATCATTAATGAAGATCTCTGGCACCGTTCGACGACCATTGCTGCGAGCCAACATTTCTTCCAATTTGGCAGAATCCTGATCCACAGCGATTTCAGTATAGACCACTCCCTTCTGTTCCAGGAGTTTTTTTGCAGAATTGCAATAAGAACATGTTTTCTTGGAATAAATCTCGACTTTAGCCATGTTATTTTCCTTTAACGGTGGGCATATTTTCTGATTTCCATTGTTCCATGCCGCCTTTTAGCACAAACACTTTTTGAAACTGCGCATTCTTGAGTTGCAGTCCAGTGACGTGTGCCTTCAAACCCGCGGCATCCACCAATACAATCGCTCGCTCACGATCACCCGAGAGTTTTTCGAGCTGCCTCGTAAAATCAACCAGCGGCACGCTGCGCGCGCCAATGATGTGCCCTTCGCGATACGCACTTGCATCGCGCAAATCGATCACGATGGCGTTTTCATGATTCATGAGCAGGGTCGTTTGCGCCACGGTCACATATCCGCGAGCACCCTGACTCTTGGCTTCTTCAATAATCAGCCAAATCAAAACAACAACAAAACCGCCGACCAAGGGCCAATGTTTTAATGCAAAAGCTGAAATTTCGTGTAACATATCGATCCTAAAAAACATGGCAACAATAACCTAATGTAAATGACAAAACAAGTGATAGAAAAAGCAGTCGTATTATTATCCGGGGGATTGGATTCCACCACGTGTCTTGCCATCGCCAAACAAGCGGGATTTAATTGTTACGCACTGAGTATCGCGTATGGACAAAAACACAGCAGTGAATTACATTTTGCAAAAAAAATTGCGGAACAATTTCGCGTGTCGCATCGTGTCGTGACAGTCACTATCGGTGATTTTGGCGGCTCTGCATTAACCGATCAAAAAATTGCGGTGCCTGATCATCAGGGCGATAACGATATTCCTGTAACTTATGTTCCTGCGCGCAACACCGTATTTTTATCAATTGCATTAAGTTACGCGGAGGTGCTCGATGCCGACGCAATTTTTATTGGCGCGAATGCCGTCGATTATTCTGGTTATCCCGATTGTCGAAAAATATATTTTAATGCGTTTCAAACGCTCATCGATTGCGCCACTCGAACAACCATTCACGGGAAAAAAATTCGCATTGAAACACCGATTTTAACGCTCACCAAAGCAGAAATCATTCAGCTCGGCATGTCGCTCAACGTTGACTACGCGCAAACGGTTTCATGTTACAGTGCTGATGATCGTGGTCGCGCTTGCGGAAAATGCGACAGCTGTTTCTTGCGAAAAAAAGGCTTTTTAGAAGCGGGTGTTTCGGATGCAACTCGTTACTCAATAGACCTCTTGCATAACCTTGAGTAATGCGACGAGGTCACAGAAAAAATGAGTGAGAAAGCGCAGTTGACACGGAAGTCTTTGAGCATTTCGAGCGAATTTTTTCGAAGAGATCGTCCATTAATTGAGGTTATGCAAGAGTGTATTTTCAACATGACTTTTCAGAGCTAGCAAATCTGATTTTATTTTTTGATGCTGTATTACTGGAACTGAAGCGCGAATTTCGTATAATTTTTTTAAATCAACATCAACGTAAGCAATAGTATTAACTGGCTCAACAAGTTCTTGAACAACTGTTCCCCATGGCTCAACTATAATGCTGTGTCCATAAGTTTGTCGTCCGCTGGAATGTGTTCCACCTTGCGCTGCACCAACGACATAACAAAAGTTTTCTACTGCTCGACTTCTGCATAATAACTGCCAATGCGCTTCACCTGTTTTTACAGTGAATGCTGAAGGTACCGCAATAATTTCAGCACCATCATTCATCAGTTGCGTAAATAATCCTGGAAAACGGATATCATAACAAACGCTCAATCCTAGTTTTCCAACAGGTGTATCAACAACAACAATATTGTTGCCTGGTTCTGTTGTATCCGATTCTTTGTAGCTTTCAGTTTCTGAAATAGTTACATCAAATAAATGTATTTTGTCATATCTTGCAACTGCATTTCCATTATGATCATAAACAATAGACGCAGCCCTTACTTTTTTTTCATCTTCACAGGCAATAGGTATTGTTCCGCCAACAATCCATGTGTTGTGCATTTTTGCCTGTTCAGATAGAAAATTCTGAATTTTTCCAGAACCATATTTTTCTTTTACATTTACTTTGTCAGTAGGTTTTTTACCCATAATTGCAAACATCTCTGGAAGAACAACAAGTTGTGCTTGATTTCTAGCTGCTTCTGCAAGTAATCGCGCAGCGGTAGTTAAATTTTCATCAACAACATGAGAAGAACACATTTGTATCGCCGCTACTTTTTTTATAATATTTCTCATTTTTAAAATACCTATTTTTTTGATCCAAATGAAAACGGATTGTAATTAATATTCACATCATACACATCAATTCCCTCTGATTTTTTTAATTTTTTACACACAAATACATTAATAGGAGTCATAATTGCTTCAAATGCTACTTTGTATAAGTACGAAAAAATAACAAACGGCAATATTTGTGTTGTGAAACTTAAATGTCCAAACCATGCGACACTAGTTCCAACAAGTTGTAATACTGCCTCACCAATTGCAGTTGCAGTAATAAATCTCAACGGTAAATATTTTCCACCAAATTTATTTTTAAGTTTCGAGATGATGTAATCATTTACTAAATTACCAATAAAAATAGCAGCGAGCAGGGCTAATAAATGTCGAGGCAGCGCATTAAATACAGCGTTGTATGATGCATCAATATTAGTGACACCAGGAATTGGTAAGTAAGTTATCCATTTCATATACAGTACATAAAAAATTAATATAATGACGGACAGTTGAACTAATTGTCTGCTTTTTGAATACCCATACACTTCTGTTGTTATGTCTTGTATGAAAAATGATAATGGTATTGTCCATGTTCCACCTGTTAACAATATAGTGAAATGAGTCATTGGAATATGAAAAGGAAATAACCTTGCTGCAACCGTTAATGATGTAATCATTCCAGCGATGTAAATCGCTGTCAAAATATAAAAATATTTTAAGTTTTGCCCGTCCCCAGAAATTTCATTTAATAATTTTTTTTCTGACATCAATTACCTTATTGCATGTTTCGAATTTCCGATTCGCTCGCGCCGTATCCAACAGAAACGGCTTGAAATGTATCGAGAGCATATAACAATGCTTCGTTTTTAAATAATGCAATTGTTGATATCTCAATTTCTTTGTCAAGACATGGAGAGTGTAATACGGTAATTTCTTGCTTGTTCTCACCAAAATATTTTTTTGAAACTCGCAAAATAGGATCGCTTTTTACAAAACAACACAATTGTTTAAACCGCTTCATTTTTTGCCAGCCGTCACAGCTGATGTCTACAACATTGTTTCTTTCATTGTTCGCAAGCATTCCAATAATGCAGGCATCAGCAGGATGCAACTCCTTTACTAAATTTTTATCTTGTATCACTTTTTTCACAGGAATTTTTTCGACAGTTCTTTTATTTCGTACCTGTATGATTACGATGGTTTGTTTTTGTTTTTTGCAAAAGTAATATCCATCCAATTTCAAATAATATTCAAAATTACCCTGTTTTGTGGCCCAAAATCGACCATAGATATTTTTAAATTCACTAACAACATCTTTATATATTTGTGAAAGCATGATCGCGCTCCATCAAAAATCAATAATTATTTAAGTCAGATTATTTCTGGTTTGTATAACGACACCGATAATTTTGTCAGCATCCTGTAATTGAATAGTTGGAAATATATCATTAATTGCTTTTATAAATTTATATTTCCCATCAATTATCAATTGTCTAAATAATATTTCATTGCTTTTTTTAATATGAACAACCACAAAATCTCTATTTTTTTGTTCTCGTGTTGGATCGACAATGAGAATTGTATTTTCTTGAAATTGTGGCCACATTGAATCGCCTTTTACGCGCAATGCAAATTGACCCACTTCAATATTTGGATCAGTTAAAATCCAGTCAAAATGATTGTCTGGTTTTACACTTTGTAATATACGGTTCCAATTATTTACATTATCCCACTCAATAATTGGAATAGAAGTATATGAGCCAGTTAAAATCGATGATCCTGTGTGTTGGAATATCGGTTGATTTCCAAGTAGTTGATCGACGGTTACATTAAAGTACTTTGCGATTGCGTGAAGTGTAGATGCTCTTGGGTCTGGCGTTCGCCCTGATGCAATACGATTAATTGTAGCTCTCGGAACGCCAATTATTCTTCCGAGCTTAGCTTCGCTGATTCCTGCGTTGCTTAGTAACTGGTTCAAAACATTGCCAACTTCCAACACGGCTGTACTCATACAAAAACCCTTTAAAAAAGCCTTACATTATGCTTGTTACTAAGCATAATTTGGATGTTACAAAAACATTCAATATTCATTCAATGAAGAATTATATCGAATGGACTAGAAATTGCGACATAATTACTATGAAGACGTCGATATACACTCAAAGTTTTTTAAGTAATTAAAATCTTGTAGTAGGGTCTGATAATCAGCGTTCCAAACTGTAATGGCACCAGCTTTGTCGCGAAGACTTTTGCAGCGGTTTAGCACATCCCCTATCTTCACGAGCCATTTCATGTCGAATTTGCTTTTTAGCGCTGGTTTGAACAATTCAGTCACTGTTCCAGACAGAATGGGTAATATGCCACTCATGTAGTAGCAATGATAGGTTGGTTTGAGCTTAAATGGAATTTCCATTTCGATTTTAAAATCAGTGTCTTCGAATGGGATATTGAAAGCAGCGCGATACATTGGTGTTATGATAGCTCCTGCGCTCCGCGCACCAATTTCTAGAAAGACTATTTCTCCGTCAGCTTTTACAAAAATTTCATGATGGGTAATACCGGTACGATAGTTTAGCGCTGCCAATACTTTGCTGTTGAATGCCTTGAGTGCGATGGATACAGAATCCTGTTGCTCCAACGGGAGACTGACGAGAGGTTTCCCTAATTGAAAATCAAAGTTGGGGCACGATGCTTGAGAGCAAACAGAAAATAAAACCTCACCATTTTGAGTAATGGTATCGCAATGATATAGCGTGCCATTAATAAACTCCTCGACTTCATAAATCTTAACCGAAAAATTTCATTTATTGACACCGAATATCGTCATTTTCGTTTGAGCCCGGAGATCTTAAACAGGCTCTTAAGTTCCTCAACACATGCCTCATGATTTTTATGCGCATCCACCAATGCGCGATCAAGACGTAACTGCCGATCAGGATCTGATACTATATCCGCGATAAAATATTGCTGCAGATCAAATGTCTCTGGAAGTATATCTGTAGCCAAATTGATAGCGTAAGTACATGCTACCCGCTGCTCTGAAGCATTATCTGCAAACCGGCCGTAATATCTACGCAAATTATTCTCGCACAACATTGTCGTCATATTTGGATGAAATACTGAAGCGGGATACACATGATAGATGCTATTTTTACTCGCCCATAAATCCACAATGATTGCATCTTGATTCCACGCACTGGGAAAATTAATTTTGGTGTTAATGTCTCTGTTGATAACAACAAAATCATGATCAATCTCTCGAAATGAAAATATCTCGATGCGCTGTATATTGGGATGTTTTTGTTTCCATAGAAAATAGGCAATCGCTTTTGATTTTTCGGCGCAATTGCCAGCACGATAATGCAAACTTAATATAGCCACAAGCAATAAATACTGATGAGATGCATCCATATTCCGTAGTGGATCTTGTTCGGTTGTTATGGCAAAACTAATCGCCTGAGCAGTTTTATCCATTCTAATAGCTGCTTCTTTGTTTTTTACATAACAATAAACCGCTCGGTTGTTATCCGACGCGGCACACTTCACATAACTCCCGAAAAAACGAACGCGATCGACAGCCTCAACCACAAACCCAGCCGTTCTTTCCCGATCACTAAAAATATTGCGCGAACCAATCACAAACATCCTATCAACGGTTCGGCAAACCCTGGCAAGATATTTTACTAACTTAGTTGATGGCGACTGTTTTCCCATGGTCCTTTCTCATATCTCATCATATTTGTATCTCATCATATTTGATGCATTTTGACATGTGGATCTTATGAAAATATTAGGGTCTTATTATGGACTCGCCCCCTATTGTAAAGAATAACGGGTATAATCTTTTGATTATGATAACTTCACCCAAAAAACCCTTTGTGCTGATCATTCTCGATGGCTTCGGTCATCGCGAAGCCACGGCGCACAATCCCACACGCACTGCCGCAACGCCAACGCTCGATGCATTATTCACTACCCACCCCCATCTTTTTATTGAAGCGTCTGGCGAAGCGGTTGGTTTGCCGCGTGGGCAAATGGGCAACTCTGAGGTCGGGCACTTACACATTGGTGCCGGCAGAAAAGTGCCGCAAGATTTGGTGCAAATTAATAACGATATCGCTACTAAAAAATTTTTTACCAATCCAACATTGCAAAACGCCATCGAAACCGCAAAAAAAAATAACAGCGCAATACACACCATTGGATTATGGTCTCATGGCGGTGTGCATAGCCATGAAAATCATATTAATGCGATGCTAAAAATGATCGATCAACACGACATTACTCAAAATTATTTTCACGCAATCACGGATGGTCGCGACACACCACCCAAATCAGTCAATTTTTCTTCACTCACGCATGGAAAAATAATTTCTGTGATCGGACGATATTACGCCATGGATCGCGACAACCGATCGGAGCGCACACAGCAAGCAGTGGATTTATTAAAAGGTCATGCAAAATACACAGCAAATACGGCAGAAAATGCAATTCAAATGGCCTACGCGCGCGGTGAAACCGATGAATTTATTTCACCTACATTAATTACATGCGATCAACCCATTGCAATCAAACCAAATGATGTGGTGATCATGATGAATTTTCGTGCCGATCGTGCGCGGCAACTCACGCGTGCATTATTATCATTTTCATTATCTGCACTCGTCACACTCACGGAATATTTTGAGGATACGCGATTACAAGTCGCTTATCCTCAACTCAAATTAGAAAATACCTTGGGTGCTGTGTTATCAAATGCGGGGTTAACACAATTACGTTTGGCTGAAACGGAAAAATATGCGCACGTTACTTATTTTTTCAATGGCGGCGTTGAAATGCCAAACAAAAATGAAGATCGCTTATTAATTCCATCGCCAAAAGTCGCAACTTACGATTTGCAACCTGAAATGAGCGCCATCGCTGTGACCGATGCATTGGTCAATGCCATTCAAAACAAACAATATGATGTAATTATTTGTAATTATGCGAATCCGGATATGATTGGCCATACAGGCGATGAAAAAGCCGCGGAAAAAAGTTTGATCGTGATTGATGCCTGTTTGAAACGTGTTTTGGATGCGCTAGAAAAAACAGATGGTACTGCGCTAATCACTGCTGATCACGGAAATATTGAACAAATGTTTGATGAAAAAACGGGGCAGCCCCACACTGCGCACACCACCAATCTGGTGCCATTGATTTACGTTGGAAAACCCGTCAAAATCGCTGCAAAAATCGGTGCGTTAGACGATGTGGCGCCAACAATGTTACATTTAATGGGGCTTGCGATTCCAATAGACATGACAGGGAAAATTTTATTTCAATGAAATGGATTTTAATGATCATTGGTATTTTATTGTCAGCGACATCGTTCGCGCAATTACCCTCGCCTCAAAATTCCAAGCTCACCACCATCAACCAGAATATTGCTTCACTAAAAACTGATTTAAAAAAATCGCATCAAAAAAAATCACGATTACAACAAGATTTGCAACACGCCAAATCGCGCGAAAATAAAATTCAAAAACAATTGCACCTTACGCAAAATGAATTAAAGAAACGCAATAAAAAATTATCAACACTCAAACAATTATCTGCTCCGCTACAAAATGAAATCAACAGTGATCGCGAAGCGCTCAAACAACAAATTCGAGCGGCGTATTTTTACAGTCAGCAACCCTATTTAAAATTATTGCTATCCCCTGATGATCGCATACAATCGCAGCAGATGATGATGTATTTTCGATACGCTACACAAGCGCAATGGCGCGCAATGCAGCAATTAGAAACGTCAATCAATCAATATCAACAAAACCAGGCAGCGCTTCAAAAACAATATGCACATTTAATGCAAGTCAAAACGTCGCAGTTGCAACATAAAAAAGTGCTCGAAAAAACGCAAACTGAACGCCTGACACTCATTCAACAAATCAATCAGGACATTCAAACCAAACATGAAAAACTGTTGTCGCTCTTGCGCAACAAAGCCTTGCTTGAAAAAACACTGCGCCATCTGTCATCCACTTCCAATCGCGTAGCGCTCGGGCACACACCATTTTCCCTGCAGCGCGGCAAGCTCATTTGGCCAATGGCAGGCACTATTTTGCACCATTTCGGTACCCAAGTTGAAAGAAGCGAGCTAAGATGGGATGGTGTGGTCATTCGTTCTGTGGTCGGAAAACCGGTGAATACGGTAGCAACAGGCCGCGTGATCTTTGCGAAATGGCTTGCGGGTTATGGAATGATGATCATCATCAACCACGGAAATGGATTTATGACACTCTACGGCCGCAATGAAACACTCTTGAAAAAAGTCGGCGATGTCGTCAAAGCTGGCGATGCGATTGCAACCGCCGGAGAATCAGGCGGCTTTTCGCATCCAGGGCTTTACTTTTCAATCCGTCATAATGGAAAACCACTGAATCCTGAGCATTGGTGTCGATAAGGAAGTTGTATGCGGCAATTTAAATCGTGGATTTTATTTTCAGTGTGCGCGGCATTATTAGCGGTCGCCGTGTTGGGATTTTCACTCACCACACAAGAATTCGAAAAAAAATACATCAATAAAAATAATGTTTCCAGCGATGAACTATTAGAACTCAACAACACCATCAAAGCCATTCAAAAATATTACATCACCGACGTCAGCACACAAAAATTAATGGACAATGCACTGCGCGGCATGGTTTCGCAGCTGGATCCGCACTCCGATTTTTTAGACAAGCGCGCAATGGATGAACTCAACACGACGGTGTCGGGTGAATTTGCTGGGATCGGCGTTGAGCTCACCATTGAGCGCGGCATGTTACGTGTCATCAGCCCCATCGCCGATTCGCCTGCGGCGCGCGCTGGCATAAAACCGGGTGATTTGATCGTAAAAATAGATGACAAAATTATTCAAGACATGACGGTCAGCAATGCAATTAATTACATCAAGGGTACGCCAGGAACCGAAATCACTCTGACCATCATCCGAAAAGACGAGCAAAAACCCCTGAAATTAACGATGAAACGCGAGATCGTTAAAATTCAATCTGTGAAATCAAAAATGTTAGCACCAGGTTACGGCTACATTCGTCTCGCCATTTTCCAGGGTCCTGTTGAAAATAAAATGAAAGAAGCAATCACCAAACTCAAGCAAGAATCCAACGGAGAACTGAAAGGATTTATTTTGGATTTGCGCAATAACCCGGGTGGATTGTTGGACGTGAGCGCTGATGTCGTCGATTTGTTTTTAGATAAAAACGAAAAAACAAATCAGTATCACCATTTGATTGTTTACACCAAGGGCCGCATGCCAAGTTCTAATATTCGTTTTTACGCCAAGCCCGGCGATATTATTCCGAATGTGCCAATGGTGGTGTTAATTAATGGTGGGTCAGCATCAGCTTCGGAAATTGCAGCGGGCGCATTGCAAGATTATAAACGCGTGATTGTGATGGGCACTCGCAGCTTCGGAAAAGGATCGGTGCAAACCGTCATCCCCATCACCAAAAACAGCGCACTCAAGCTCACGACGGCACTCTACTACACACCTGCGGGTCGCGAAATTCAGGCGCGCGGCATTGAGCCTGATGTCATCATTCCTGACTTAACAGTCGATCCCAAAAAAATCACGGGGTTAATTGATTTTGATGAAGCGAATTATGATCGTCACATTCTTAACAGCGATCCCAATAAAATAGAACAAAAACCACGTGATGTAGACGCTCAATCTCAGGAAAAAAGTATTTCGCAACTTGCAGTCGATGATTATCAACTCTACGAAGCGTTGATGATGCTAAAAGGGTTGCATGCAATTGAGCGATGATCTAATTCCAAGCATTCCCACGCAATTTAATGCTCCCTTAATTAGCAGTTGGCTTCGATAGGGGGTAATATGTATCCCTATGCGCGCCGTTACCGAAAACAAAAACAGTCGGCATTTCTCCAACTTATTGGCGAAACCCGATATTTTTGAGTTATGCCTTGCTTTTTTGCCAGACGACATGTTGGAAATTGTATTTTCAACGTTAATACACGCAAAAATATTTACTATTCCAAGACCGCTATCCACCGCTGCAGAATCAGACCGCGGCACCGTAATGATACATCCGCAGCTCACCATAGCAATTGTGAAACGTAATAGTCTTAACACTTTTGTCCGATTGCCTCGGGTCACGCTGGAATTGATACAGCAACCCGATCTTGATGCAAGCACCCGACTACACTTGATGCTGAACAATACCGATCCCAATGATAGGTACTTGAGCTCGCTGATAAAGCAACTTATCCCGACACTGTTAGCAAAATTAAATGATGAGTATTCTGATCGCGCTGCGGCTTGCAACACACTGGTAACAATCTTGGTAACAACACAGTTATCCCCTGAAATTCGCAATCGAATCATCCCGGCATTGTTAAAAAAATTAGATGATTGGAATTCTAACATGCGTGCTGCGGCTTGCAACGCACTGGCAACCTTGCAGTTACCCCCTGAATTTCACAATCAAATCATCTCGGCATTGTTAAAAAAATTAGATGATAGGGCTTCTGATGTGCGTGCTGCGGCTTGC